>Ga0185342_1000113_pt1 | contig 45999 bp, 38 predicted proteins | sample ConPoolayeEmetaG_FD_128045 | JGI IMG/M metagenome (GOLD analysis project Ga0185342, IMG submission 128045) | Hot spring microbial mat communities from California, USA to study Microbial Dark Matter (Phase II) - Cone Pool mat layer E metaG... ... | reverse complement strand
TTTAATTGACTAAATCATCATTAGTTTGGATAATAAATTTGTGGCTTATACAACCTCACTGCGCGGATATACCTTAAAAAGGCTGGAAGAAATCGGTCAGGCCGATATAATTGTAGGAATCCCCTGCTATAACAACGAAAAAACCATCGCCCATGTCATCCAGATGGTTACTCATGGGCTGGACAAATATTATCGTAATTACAGAAATCTAATCTTCATTGCCGACGGTGGTTCTACCGACGACACCCGGGAGGAAGCCAAGGAGTTTCAGATTAAACCCTGGCAAGAGAAGATTGTCTCTATCTATCGTGGAATTGGAGGAAAAGGCTCAGCTCTGCGTTCAGTCTTTGAAGCTGCCTGCAAGCTTCGAGTAAAAGCCTGCGCTGTGGTTGATGCCGACCTGCGCAGCATAACTTCAGATTGGGTCTTAAACCTGTTGGACCCGGTGCTGGAAAAGGGTTACGATTTTGTGGCCCCGATTTACAACCGCCACAAATATGATGGCACCATTACCAACAACATTGTTTACAACCTGACCAGAGCTCTCTACGGGAAAAGAATCCGCCAGCCAATCGGAGGGGATTTTGCCTTTAACCGCCAGGTGGCAAGCTTCTACATCAACCAGGATGTCTGGGAAACAGATGTAGCCCGTTATGGAATTGACATCTGGATGACCACCAACGCCATCATTCAGGGATTCAAAATTTGCCAGGCAAACCTGGGGGTAAAAATTCACGACCTGAAAGATCCCTCTAAACATCTTGGCCCGATGTTCCGACAGGTCCTCTGGATTCTATTCACTTTAATGGAGCAGTATGAAGAATACTGGAAAATGATAAAAGGAAGTCAGCCTGTAGATACGCTGGGGCAAATCGAGACTAAAGAGCCGGAACCGGTAGAAGTGACCTTACCTGAACTAATCTATAGGTTTAAAATAGGCTATAAACAGTTTGCTCCTCTCTGGAAAGAGCTATTTTCGGAGGAAGCCTTTTCAGCAGTGGAAAAAGCATCTACTTTACCCCCACAGGAATTTTCTCTGCCGATAGAATCATGGGTTAAGATTCTGTATGAGCTGGCCGCCACCTTCCATGCCTGGCCCCGTAACCGTTTCAAGATAATTGAGCTGGTTACTCCGCTTTACTATGCTCGAATCGCCGATTTTGTCAGGACAACCTGGGATATGAACTCAGCCGAAGCAGAGCAAGTAGTAGAACAGCAGGCCCAGATTTTTGAAGATAACAAAGATTACCTGCTAAAAGTCTGGGTAGAAAAATCCAGAACTCCAGAAATCACTTCTGGCGAGTGGCAAATCTACGATTAATTACTAAGGAACATATACTCCTGTCACCTAAAAGGGAACAGGTGCTCCTGCCTGAGGCTGACAAATATTTATAAGAAGGAGCTGTAATTTCAACCAATTTATTGGTCACTCTCTGGCTGTGCCGGTAGCCAGCATCAGAGAGACTTTGTCCTTTTCTTTATTGATGGTAATAACGGCAATTATTTTATCGTCCTGTTTCTGATAATTTCCCATAGCGTAATTCTCTGAGCTGAAAAAGGCTCCTTCCCAACCCCTCTTGGGCATCTCAGCCTGGTAAAAAGCAGCTATCCGACCCACTTCATCTTTAACTTCCAGAAAACGATATTCCAAATTCTCCATCTCCTCGGAAGCAGGTAGGCTTACTGAAACCTTTTCCACAATTTTAGCTCCAGGGTAAAAAGGAATTCCCTTCCAATCTCCAGCTGCGGTTGTGGCGACCTTTTCAGCTTCAATTTTGACCTCGCCTCCTGATTCCGAGGCAACAAATGATACTTTCTCGCTTTTTTCCGCTTCTTTCTTGCCCCCGCATCCTGTTATTAAAAGAAAGCTCAGAATGATAGGAACCATTAACCTGAGGTGTTTATTTCTCATGATTGCCCTCCTTTCCTTAAAAATTCAAGATTCACTCTGAGAAGCTATCTTAATATAAAATATTTGAAAAAATATTACCAGCATTTATTTAAAAAAAGGCAGACACTCCTGCCCTTTATAGAATAAAGGAACAGGAGTACAAGTCTTCAAGGGCAGAAGTATACGTTCTCCCGCTATACACCCTTGCTAAAAGGAGACTTTGGTAGAGAGGTAAATAATCTGATCGCGTCGGAAACGCCCGAACTTGGAGAGATCCTCTTCGCCCGTCCCCAGAATTGCACCCCCGCGGAAAGACAGGGCATCTTTCAACTTGAACTCTACGGCCGGATAGAAAATAGCGGAGCCCTTAGCTTCTTCCCCTGACCTCAAATTTAAAACTGAATTCAAGCTTAATTTCAAATCACCCCTCAGCAGCCTGAGCTCAGCTCTACCTGCCAGGTAATGGCCAAGGTCGCCAAACCACATCCCCTTTCTCAACCCGAAATAGTTCCTGGCTTCCTGGCTGAATTTTGCTTCATCAAAAAACCCTCGCAGGTACTGAACATTCAGGTAGAGCCCATCAAACAGGGAAAAGGTGTAGTCCAGACCGGCTACCCATTGCCAGTATTTTTTTTCCATCAACGGAAATCGAAAGTAAACAGGCAGATAGACTCCGCTGGAATAAATAAAACCGTCGTAAACAGCTGTCAACTTTTCCGGTAGAACCAGGGCCATTTCCGTCCACCAGCCGATCGACTTAAATTCGCTGGAAAGGTCAAGACCGATTACCTTTTTCCTGGGATAAGTGAAATTCACCGAAGTACTGCCCGTTCCAGGGTAGCTAAAAGCCACCTGATCAACATAAGGAAGACTGTAATTTCCAGAATAGTAACTCACCCCCAGATCAACATTTTTTAGAACAGTTGAAAATCTGGCCCCCAGATTGGTCCTTTTCAGGTTTGGTTTTTCTTTATAAACGGTCAGAGAAATCGAAGGCATGGGTGGGAGGTTCATGACCAGCATTTCTGAAAAGCCAGACGGCAGAGGTGAATACTGGCGGTTGACCAACCAGACTAACTGGAGCTTAATGTCCTTAAAAGGATAATACTCCAGATTAAAGGCCGTCTGGGGTCGTCGCTCCAGATAATAATCGGGGTCAAAGGTCAAAAAATTGGCCAGGTCAACTGGATTTAGATTGTCAATTACATTTAGCTTGTCGGCAGTTCCCCATTGAATCCTCTGCTTGCCCACAGTCAGGTCCAGGTTCTTAAGTAAAAAATGGTTCACCTTTATGTAGGCTTCAAAAAGCGATAGCTCAAAAGGTTCAGCTCTTCCCGGCGAAGCTAATTCTCCCCCCTCAGGAAAATCTCTCAGGCCAAAAAAAGCCTCAGGACTGGAAAAGACATCTAAACGCACTCCGGCTGAAACGCTTTCAGAAAGACTGGCCTTCAGCGAAAACCTTGATTCCAGCCTTTTAGTGGCAAAATCACCCTTTTCGTGGGGACTATCAAAAGCCCAGTAGTAGCGGTCCGCACTGTAAATTGAAAGAAAAAGCTTGACCATTCCAGAAAAATCAAGCTTGGGCTGGGCCTGAGCCTTAAGGCAGAGAAAAGAAAATAACCCAATTCCTACTAATATGATAGGAATTATTTTTCTAATTGAAACCCGGACTCCTTGTCCTGACCTCTTCAGGACAAATCGCCGGCTTTGCTTTATAGATAATTTTGCTATACCTAATTTCATTTGCACCCTCCCTTTATCAAAATTATATCCAAACAAATTTCAGCTCTCAAATGCAACCTCTCATCCTAACTATCTACCGGCTGACCCACCAATCGCCTGCCCCAAACGCTCCGCCGCTCTCTCTGTTACGGGTTTTCTTTTTTCTCTTTCCTCATCATTGCTTTTACTCTCTATCCAGCCCAAAATCCTGCGGGGTTTAAGGAGCCTTTCAAACCTGACTCTCTTCATCAAACCAACAACCACAATTAGTCACCGAATTAGCCTCATCCTTCAACTTTGATCCAGCAGCGCAATCTCTTAGTTTACTCTGACCTTTTTAGGCTATTATCGGGCGATACTTTTCTTAAGGTTGCGCTCGGTAAAGATTTCAGCACTCAGGTTCTGGTCAACCCTGATGTTTTTCAACTCGAGAGTGGTTCTACTCCCGGTTTTGATATTATCCATGGTAAATTTGGTTGGAATCCAGTACTGACCTATCTGACTGTTTTCCTGGGTTTCCAACTTGAACAGCTGGCCGCGGTCATCATAAAGTTCGGCTCTGGTCGGAAGTTCGGTAGCTTTATCCACAGTCAGGACAATTTTCAGATATTGCTTTTTAGCTCCGGGCTTTCTCTCCAGCTCCAGAACCCAAAATCGGTCATTTTCTTCTTTTAATTTAGCTTCGTAATAATTTGAATAGCCTGAAGTTCCCAGATCATCGTAAGAAAAATCCGAACCGACGAAGCTCTCCTTTTTGTTATGCGAGGCAATTCGCCGCACTCGCTGGAACTCAGGCATATAAAGATACATCTGATCGTCAGCCAGAACCAAAAAACCCAGGTCCTTGATGTCGGCCGGAGCCAGGAATTTCATCAGACGCCAGCTATCTTTCCCTGGATTTTTTTTGGTCCAGACCATAAGCTCCCGGCGCTTTTCCTCTCCTCTGGCACTTCTTATGACCATTATCATTTCTGCCTGAATATCGGCCGGAGCTTTGTCTCCTATGGTCCGGTCTTCAACCTTTTTCAAAATTTCCGGTCCTCTATCCTGAGCCAGTAGCTGAGCAAAAAGACTTAAAATCACAAACAGAAGGACAATAATTAAAAAGTCAGGATTAAGAGTGCTTCCTTTTTTTCCCAAACCTAAAATTTTAATTATCATTTTATTTATCACTTTAACCTCCTTTAGAAATCTTAAGTTGTCCTCCGGTTTTCCAATTTCATTTCACCTTCGCTCTCAGCAAAAGCGCTGGCAGAATGGTCAGGGATGAAAAGGCTGCCAGAAACATCGAGCCAACCATTATTCCTCCGAAAGTTTGAAGCGGGCTCATTGAAGCCAGCAGCAGCACGGCAAACCCCAGCATAACCGCCAGTGAGTTAGCGGCAATAGAACTGCCTTTTTCCCTGAAAGCCAGAACCACTGCTTCCTGAGGCGATAGCCCCTGCCGAAGTCCAGTCATAAACCCGTGGACAAAATGAATTGAATAATCTATGCCCACCCCAATGGAAACCGAAGCCACCATCATGGTCACATAATCAAGCTCCACCCCGGCCAGACCGAAAAAGCCGTAGACCACACCCAGGGTGAAAAGAATCGGAGTTATAGAAATCAGCCCCAGCTTTAGCGATTTTCTGATCATGAGCATGATGAAAAAGGTCAGGGCCAGAGCCAGAGCAAAAGATTGAATCTGGGAAACAAAAAGATAATGGTCAAGTTGAGTTAGAGCTTGCGGCAGACCGCTCTGGTCAATTTTCTCAAACTTCAGGGCCCGAGATTTGGCTGCAACTTCAGGACCGAAGTTTATCATTCTGTTCTTGGGAAGAACAACCAGCTCATCTGCCAGTTCAAATAGCAATCCCTCAAGCCGCCTTCCGAAGTGGGAGTTCTGCCGGGCTGGCTTCGGCAAAAGGCTTCTGAGGCTTTTTTCAGCTCGCGACACCACCACTTTCTCTCTGGCTTCCTTAAGCCTGAGGAAAAAGGTATTGGCCATACGCAGGCCCGTCTCTTCTTCAAAAATTCTGGAGGGAACAACAGTCTTGATGACCTCGAAAAACGAAGATTCATCATCTCTTCCCGAAGTAACTGCCAGAAACAGTTTCTCTGCAAGTTCTTTTCTTTTTGCCCGGGAAATTTCAAAGTCAAAATAATCCGTGTAAATATAAGATTCTACTTCCTGTCGCCAGAGGGATGTAACCTCAGACTCGGAAGCTGCGGGCCATATGTCTATTAAATCTTTAAGAATCCGTTCAGCTTCCTGACGGTTAAAAGCTTCTCCAGGAGCATACCTTGACAAAAGCCACTCCACCTCATCCAACAAATAATCAGCTTCCTTTTTTCTGAGCTCAGAAACAGTTTCGTTCGGCAAATTCTTAAGAGAAATCTCTCTGAATTCCAGAGGCAATTCTCTATCAATAAAATCGTTAATGGTTTTTCTCAATTTCCAGTGAAATTCAGTTCGGACAGAAGAAGTCCGGGAAAAAACCAGACCTTCCTTGAAATCTTCCGTGATGAGCTGCCTCAGTTCGTCCCGACCCTCCAGAAAAAACCAGAGATTGGCCACCTGTCCGTCGGTCTCAGGCAGAGAGAAACGACCGTTCATTTTCTCGTTAAGCTCTTCTACCATCTCGGCTACGGAGAGGGGCAGTCCGCACTGTGGCAGAGAAGCCATGAAGTTTTCAGCCCGTCGCAGCAGGCGGAGAGGGCCGGGGGCACGCAAATTGTCTGTCTTAAAATAGATACTTATAGGAGCTGCCCCATCAAAATTGGCACTTACTATTCGTTCAGTCTTCCTTGGCTCACTGTCAGGGGGAAAGTAGGAAGTAAAATTTACCTCCCTCTTGATAGCCGGAATCCAGAGGACAAAGAAGATAAACACCACCGCTCCGACCTGGATAATCTCTCTCGAGCTTTTTATAACCCAATGGGCCAGGCTGTAAAAATAGTCAGGGTTAACCAGGGAAATTGTTTTAGCTGCCTTCCTCTGCTTTCGATCCGGCAACAGATAATATGTTGAAGGAATGAGAGTAAAGGTTATTAACATCGCCAGAATAACACCGGCACCGGCAAAAATTCCGAAATTACTGATTAATCCTAACCTGGCCGTAACAAAAGAAGCAAAACCCACCATGGTCGTAGTCGAAGCCATAAAAATAGGCAGAGCAACTCTGCCGGCACTCCTGGCAAGGCCTTCAACCCGGCTGAAATCATTGGTCCTGTTTTGATCGATGGAGTTAACCATATGAATTCCATAGGCCGAGCCCAGTCCAATCAGCAACACCGGAAGAGCCGGGGTTACCAGGTTCATCGGCACCCGGAAGATGGCCATTAGCCCGAATACCCAGGCTGTGGACAACCAGACAACCAGCGACGGCAGGAATACCGCCCGCAGTTTTCTAAAGCTCAGGTAAAGAACAAGAAGAACTGTCAGCACAATGACCGGGACCAAAAGCTTGAGGTCCTTTTTCAAGTATTTGTCAGCATAGTAGGTAAAGCTGGGCTCGCCGGCATAATGAATTTCTACTCTATCGGCCAGGTGTTTTTCCATGATAGCTTTTACCACCCGGTCAAATGCCTCAGCGCTATCCACATCGCTACGCAGATAAACAGCCGCACCCAGCCAGTGGCCGTCGGGCGAAAGATAGGTGCTGAGGTAGTTTTCCTTGGTCAGGGCTTCTTGTAGTTTGGCTTTCAGTTCAGTTTCTGACTCAGGTATTTCGTCCAGGAAATCAGAAACAATCACCTCCCCATCCAAAGACTTAATATTAGGAGCCGAGATGATGGAAGTAACATAAAAAACTTCCTTCTGTTGCTTGAGCTCTTCGGTGGCCTCCTTGAGACTATGGAGAAGGTCCGGACGAAAAGTCTCTCCTTCTCTGGCTTTAAGAGTCACCAGCACCAGCTCGGTCGAGCCGAATTTTTCGCCGGTGTCCAGAAGCAGCCTGACCACCGGGTCATCCTGCGGCAGCCAGGTGGTGAATTTGTTCTGGTAAGTTAAATGCTTAAACTGCAGGATAAAAAAAACAGTTAAAAGAAAGACCAGAAAGATTATTAACCAGCTAAATTTAAGGAGTTTTGACCAGATTCTTTCCATTTTTCACTCCGCGGCTGATGTAGCCTTCTTCAGTTTGAGCCCAGTCTTATCAGGGTGAACTTTAGCTTTCGCTCACCTTTAATCATTCAAAATTACTTTAGCTTTATATCCTGTATTCCTTTTAGACTGGAGCTTTTTCCGTCTTAAAGAATTTGTAAATCAAGGTTTAACTCCGACCAGGAATTGCTCAAACAGAGCTTCCCCAATTTTTTTCAGCGATACCTTCCGCTGCTTTAGAGTCCAGAAAGAGAAGGCGGTATAAACCAGACCCAGAAAATGCATGGCGGCTATAGTCAAATCCTGATCTGACCGGAATTTCTTTTCAGCTTTAGCTTTCTGTATAACTTTTTTGATAAAATCAACTATTTCTGAAATCAGCCGGTAGAGAATGTCCTGCAGCTCCTCATCTCCAAGGTGAATCTCATCAGAATAGACGACTTTGAAAATGCCAGGATATTGTTCCAAAAAGTTAAGATGTAGATGTAGTAGTCTTCTCAAAGCATCTACCGCATCTTCAGCTTTTTCTTCCACAGCTTCAAAATGAGCTCTGGCTTCCTGCAGGATGCTATTTATGATGAAAATAATCAAGTCCCGCTTGGACTTAAAATGTCGGTAAAGGGCTGATTCCACAAAGCCAACTTCCTGAGCCAGCCTGGAGACCGTCAATCCCTTAATTCCACTGCGATCGATGATTCGCAAAGCAGCAGTAATTATATCGCCCTTACGACTTTCCGGAGTCTGGAAAAATACCGATTTTTTCACCGAACCTCCTGGAAGTGAATATTCACTCACATTATAAAACAGAAATACCTATTGTCAAGTCCTGGGTTATTGATTTTGGGATCAGGTTGGTTTATTTTGTATCTTCAAAAATAAATCTGATTTACAAGAGAGAATATGAGCTTAGCCAAAATTATCACTCTATCCATTGAGCTGGAGAGCCTGATTAATCAAATCTATCTTATGGTTTCTGATCTTTCACCTGAAGAAAAAATCAGCCGTGAATTAGCCCGCCTGGCTGGAGAAGAACAGCAACACGTCAACCTGCTGAGAACGGGCCGGAATTATCTGACGAAAGCACCGGAAGTTTTTGGCCAGCCAGCTATCTCTGATGAAGAAGTGCTTCTAGGATTAAAAAAAGCTCAGGAGTTGCTGGCTAAAATAGAGAACAGAAAGCTGCTTCTGCTTCAAATGCTTGAAGAATTGAGGGAGCTGGAAAGAGACTTTGAGAAAATACACCTTAACACGCTGATAGAAGTCCAGGATAAAAGTCTAAAAAAGCTCTTCCGCGTGCTGGCCGGAGACGATGGAAAGCACATAGAACGGCTTAGTGAGTTACTGGAAAGCCTAAAATAGGCTGGCCTCTCAGCTCCAAAACCTGCCGCTATTTTGTTTTTATCCAGATACCAACGGAAGCTCGAGGCATCTGCCCGGGCGGTTAAAATCACACCGGAAGCGGAAATTGTTACACCTGCTTTTTCCTTGAAAACAGGAAATATAGATTGCGGAATGAAATTACCTCAAGAAACTAACTATTCACTGGTAACTTTAAGTAAAAGGGTATCAGATGTTCTAAGACCAAGCGGACTAACAAACCTGACCCTTAATTTACGCTCGCTCCGTTCCAGCCGGGCCTTTACTTTCTGACCATTAACAAAACATTCTACTCCGAGAATTTCAGCTCCCGAACATGTAGGTGTAAGCTCAAAATTAAATTCGCGGAGGGATAGGTTACCCTGCTCCACATTTAGTTCAGCGGTAAAAAGGCCTATTTTACCTGCCTTAAGGTCAAGCTTCTGTCGGAAAGTCCCCCAGGTCGAGCCGAGTGACCAAAAGGTTTTAAAATCTTCCTGGTTAAGGGCGGGAGCGAAGCCCAGACGCCCTTCAGGCACCGAATAATTGAAGCCAGAGAGGGCCAGAAGAAGTCCCCAGGAAGACATAGCCCGGGCATAATGATGACCGCATTCCACTTCATTCCAGGGGTTGCGGCGCCGGCCGTCGTATCGGTTGCGAACAGCTTTTACTAGGCTCAGCCCTTCTTTTACCATCCCTTCATAAATCAGGTGGCTGGCAACGTGGTATTCAATTCCGGTCCAGACTTCATCCGAGTACGGGAAGGGAAGCGGCGGACGGCCACCGCGGGGCCAGGTGCAGAGTAGCAGCCCCTTTTCATCGGCCAGGGCATAGGTGCGCTGGACGTTGGCAAAATTGTAAAAATTTTCCCGGAAGTTATAGCGGTAGATTGACTCCAGCGTCTTTTTGATTTTGGCTTCATCCAGGAAACGGCCCACCCCGGCAACCATCGACAGCCATTGGCCGAGGAGCTGGTCGGAAAGGCAACCTTCACCGTACTGGTATTTTTTCTGCAGGGCCTGGTCATATTTCTGGATAAAATACTCACCGTTCCAGAGCTGGTTTTCATAATTTTTCTGGCCGCGGCGGAAAATTTCGCGGTACAGGGCTGCCGCCTTCTTATCCCCCACCGCTTCAGCCATCCTGGCTCCGGCTTCCAGCGCTCCAAGGTAAAAACCGCTGAGCATGGAGTTTGGACCGAAAAATTCAATGTCGTAGGTGTTGTGCTGCTCATCTTCAAGGAGTCCGTCGCGGTCTTTATCCCAGGCGACCCAGGCATACTCCAGAGCTTTTTTCGTCTGGGGCCAGAGCTTTTTGAGGAAAGCGAAGTCGCCGCTTATCTGCCAGTCGCGGTAAAGATTTATTATGCGGCCGAGCTGGCCGTCTGCCGCCGGCTTGAAGTTCCAGTACTTTTCGCCAAGTGGAAGGCTTGTCCTGAAGACCATGGAGCCATCATCTTTAACGTTTACCAGAAAATCAGTCTCGCGCATGGAACGCTCCAGCTCGGGGAAAAGAAAGGCCAGACTCTGGGCATAGTTCCAGACGTGGGCGCAGTTGAGCGGACAGCAGCCGGAGCGGTCGCTGCAGCCTTCAAAGGCGAAGAAACGGCCGTCGTCAAGCCAGAGGCAGGTCGGGGTACGAATTATAGAAACCTGGCTGGAAACAGCATCCAGAACATATGGCGGCAGGGTGGAAGAAAAGAAAACTTCCCGAAAATGGCGGGTTTTGTTTTCCAGTGGCTCAAGGTTTTGGAAAAGATATTCCGCCACTTCCCAGGCATCTTTGAATTTCCTGGTGTAGTGCGGATGATAAATCCGGCCGCGCTGTTCACGGACTATATCAAAGTAATTGGTCAAGTTTGGAAAATGCCAGCTGATGACGAACGGCAAAACCACTTCGCCTCCAGCTGGAATTATGGCTTTAAGCCCAAGACTGCCGACATCGGTTCGGCCATCAGGGGAAGGGTCTTCCTCAGCCAGGTCACGGAGCTGGCCATCATCGGAAAAATCATCCCAGAAAATCTGCAGGTCGTCCCACCATTCGCCTCTGACCCAATGAGTAAGGTAGGTGAGCTCGGGCCAACTGGTAGCCAGAGCCAGTGTGCCGTAAGCTGGGGAGTCAGGCGGAACTTTTTTGGATATAAAATAGAGTCCGGAAACCAGTCCTTTGACCAGTCGATTTACATTCTGCCCAAAGGCGGGATTAAACAGGGAATTAAACTCCTCCTGGCCGTCCAACCCGATGGGGTTGGCCATAGAGCCGGCCAGAGTGATTTTTATTTCTTTATCGGTGAGGTTTTTGACGCGGTATTTAAGGACGGCCACGGGCAAACCAGAGCTTTCCGGGTCGCCGGGGATGAAGGGATTAAAGGCTTCAATAGTTACTCTGACGGGCAGGTCAGGGTCGCTTAATTCAACTTCAGCCATGGGGTATTCACCACGAAAAACGGCCTGACGAAAGCGTGGCAAACCCGGAACTTCTTCGCGGCGGTAGCCATGGCCGCCGGTGTAAGGCGGGAAGAGCTGACCTTCCAGAACCCTGCTGAATTTTTTCCCATCAGACTCGACATAAATGGCAAAAAAAGTGAACGGGAAATTGAGGCCCTTGCCCGGGCGGTTAAAAATTTCCCAGTCGCGGAGGTTGCCCCGTCCGCCGAGCGAGATGGTGCCGGTGCCGATACCGCCGAGGGGAAAAGCTATTTCTCGGAGTTGTTCGCCTGAAGAAACCGCCGGCCGCCCAAAAGTAAAAAGTTCTTCATCTGAATAAGGAGTTCTTCTTTCCTGCTGCTGGCTATGGTTGGTGGAAAAAGCCGCTTTTTCCTCTGGACTTGAAGCCAGAAGACGGCCATTTAAAAACATAACGAGAATAAAAGGGAATAGTATAAAAAAAGACCAGACCCTGGCTTGGTTTACTCGGATTAAAAATTTAATTCTCATTGTCCCCTCCCCAGAAAATCAGAGCTTATCAAAGATAACTCAATCTGGTAATTTCGGTCAACCGTTAAAAAGCCAGGCCGTCTTTTAGAACAATTTTTAGGCGGAACAAGAAAATACTGACGGCGCAGAGATCAGATTATCTATCGGAACCTCTTTCAGTAAAAAGTCTTGCTTAACCAAGCACACCATAGCTTCTTTAAGTTCAAAGTCCTGGACCTTCAATGTTACAAGCTTTCAGGATTCTTGATCTGACCAGGCAGAATTCTTTTAATTTGTTCTCAGATAGTTACTGGAACGGATCAATATTATAAAGGCCAAAACCAATCTGGATAAAATATGAATCTTTAAGATAAAAAATGGCTTATGTTTTTTTCTCATTAGTTAAGAAAACCCTAAAAGATATTTTGAACTGAGCTTCCCAGCAAAACGGGAAATATGCATTGTCTCACAACTTTTCAGGCTTACCAGATCAAACTGCCCGAAGCTGAATACGGGGAAAAGGCAGCCCTAAGCAGCAGGGAACTGTTTATCAGGTCCAAAAAATCGGAAAAATCTACGGTGTCCCGATTTTTATAAGTTGGCTTTGTCCATCCCGTCGTGCCGAATTTTGAACAAGCTGAATTTTTTGTCGGCATCAAGAGTATAAACATAAATCCAGAGGTCATTGGGATTATTGCCCGTCCTGACTGGAAAAAGAAAATGTTGCCCGGCCGGGAGATGGTTATCTATTATCTGGTTTTGTGTACCGTCTTTCTTAATCTTACTTAAAACATTTTCAGTAGAATAGAACAACCAGTCTTCAGCCTCAGCTAATCCTTCAATGGGCTGCTGTATCGGGCCTCTAAACAACACTTCGCTTTTCCTTGTTTTCTTATCAAGTATAGGCCCAACTTTGACAATAGCATTGGACTTGTGATCAATAAGGTAAACATAATTGGGAATAGCAGCTCCTTCATAAGGACCACCAGGAGTTAGTATTTCAAGACCAAAATTCATCTTACCTTCTTCATATATCTTATCAGGTTCAGACCACTCTGTATTATTTATCTTGTGTATGTAATAGATGTTTCCTCTTACATCCGCAAATACAAACCAGTCACTAAAGCCAGCTATCCTCCAGATACTAAGGCGCACATTCCAATCAAGTACATTCCTGTTCATGCCTTCAGTTTCAACATAGTAAATACCATATCCTGAATTCGGCCGCTGAGAAAGATGAAATACTCTGCCCGGGGCGGCCAAAACAAAAATGGCCATAAGAGTTGGGTTCAGAACATCAAAATTTTCTCCATAGATATCAATTTTATGAACCCAGGCACTGTTGGCCAGATAATAAATCTGGTTGCCGATCACATTTATGCAGGCCGCACGGAAATTGGCATTTCTTAATTTTTGCTTCTGGCTGCCATCCAGTTTCATTTTGTAAAGTGTCATGTTGTCTGAAGGATTGGCAAAATATATCCAGTCATTCTGAACGGCCAGATAACCCCAGTTATTCAGATTGCTTATGGTATTGCCAAAAGGATGGTTCCGGCGCTGCACATAGACCCGGCATTGAGCCTTAATACCATTGGCCTGAGCCGTGGCCGTAATTACGGCTGAACCAAGTTTATTTGGCGTCAAATAACCGTCTTTGCTTACTTCAACTACTGTGGGGTCGCTTGATTCCCAGATAACATTCTTGTTAGTAGCATTCTCCGGATGTATGGTAGCTACCAGTTTATAGCCTTCCCGAGAAGGTGTGAGCAGCGCCGAATTGTAAAAGACATAAACTTCCGTCCGGTTGAGTTTAATGCTGGTCGGCTCAATTATTTCCAGCTTTTTGACCTGCTCAGCTTTTTTCTGGGCCGGATTAACCAACTGAGCCCAACCGGCTTGGCCCAAAGCAAAAAGAATGAGCAAAAGCCCCACTCCTAATTTTTTCATAATTACTCCTATAAAAAAATTATCGGAGAGAAAATTGTTAAATCTTCAAACCGATTGAATAGATTCTATTATATTTGCCGTTTAAAAAGCAAGAATTTTTCGGCCGGATATAATTAGCCATTTTATGTAAATTTAATTTTATGAATTTGAGATTCCCGCGTTACAAAAATTTTAAATTCACTTCATAAAGCGGGCCAGTTTCCTTTCCATATCCCGGAAGTGCGTACCCTTCCAGAAGACGCGCCCACATGAAGGGCACAGGGCAAAGGAATCTGCTTTTTCATAAACAAAGGGCGGAACCAGATTTCTGGCTCTGGTTTTAGGCAGAATTTTAAGCTTCGCATTACATACCAGGCAGCGCGAATTTGGATCAATCTTTTTACGCAGCTGAAAATGGTCAAGCACCTGCTCCACCTGCTCTTCCCAGCGCTCACTCTCTATTAGAAGGGTTTTTTTCTGAAGTGACTTTTTTCTACGGGCTTTATCTATTAGCTCGTGATCACGGGTCAAAATGATTCGCCGTTCTTTCCAGGCCAGTCCGATGATCTCATCGTCATCAATTCTTGAATAATAAGCCACATCAAACCCCAGGAGACGCAGCCAGCGGGCCAATTTCCCGACCATACAATCAGCTATAAATTTCATCTTCTCTCTAAGCCTGATTTTCTCCGGCTAAGGACAGCCGATTTGCCTTCCTCTGAATTTGTCTTTTCCACCAGAACATTAGCTTCTTCATTTTTAAATTTTTTTAATCTCATCTATATATTTATTATTTATCAAATCACTTATTAATATATTCCTCTTTTTTCTTTTTGCCAATCAGTCCACTCATTCATCGGAATTTTTATTAAGGCTTTTCCCAGGTTGGGTTGAGAATAAAGTTAGAACCCAGGAGCTGGCAAATTGCGTTCAGGATTTAGTTTTTTGTCTGAAAATCTAGTAATTAAATCGGGCCAGTTTCATACACCCAGGGATTTTTTTATCAAATCTTCAAGCTCCAGCCGGCGGCGTCCAAAGCCGGATGCATCCGCTTTAAAACTTACCTCTCCCCGTTCGATTAACACAAAGCAGGGCTCGGCTCCTACCCTCAACAACCTATAAGCCTGGCCACTGGCATCCCGAAGCAGGGGAATTGGCCACTGTTTTAATTTGATCAGTTTGTTTAAGTCTTCCACAATATCACGGCTGATAGAAATTATTTCCAGTCCTTTTTCCCGGTACCAGGCCAGCTCCTCGAACACCTCCAGGGCTGTTTCCAGACAGGCTGGACAGGCTGTGCTAATAAATATCAGGAACCACACCCGGTCTTTATCCAGATAAACAGCCTGGCCATCAAGTGTATTTAGAATCAGAGGAGAGTCTAAGCTCTCGCCTTCTGTCAGATAATTTTTCTCCTCCGCCTGGTAAATTTCTTTTTTAATCTCAGCCATTAGTTCCTGATTTGTCTTCTGGCATTCAGCTAATTTCCGTTGCCCTGTCCAACCCCAGAAAAGAGAAAAAGAAAGAAAAAGGAAGAGAACGATTGGAACAAACCACTTTCTCACCATCACTTCCCCCTGAAGACAAACCTTCTGAGCTCATAGTTATCATCTACAAGATAGAGAGCTCCATCATCACCAATGGCTATCAGTCTGGCCTCACAGGGCAAAATAATAGTACCCTGGTAATGCCCCTGACTATCGTATTTATATATTTCCCTTCCTCTCTCTATCCGCCCGTCCGGCCGCTTTCCCATATGGCCGCCCAGAAAATAATAAAAATTAAGGTCATCAATAGTCATATCCGCCATGATATAAGGCATTTTCTGAGCATCCCGGTCGCTTCTAATTCTCATCTTTAGCACGGGAATTTCGGGCTGCTCCCCTTTGTAAATAATCTCAAAATTTCTGACTTTTTTTCCCTGAGCATCAAAAACTACAATCTTATTCAAACCAAACTGGTGGCCACAGACCAGGTTTCCAGCATGGTCAGCTTTAATCACGATGGTATTAATCAACATATTCAACATCGTGTCTTCAGTCTTAATAGCTTTATAAAAGCCCTTCTCCAACTTAAAATCCGATTGATAGACGTTGATTAGAGGTTCTTCTCCTAAAGTTACGTTGCTTCCAGGAAAGCTAACTACATAGTACTTGTCTCCTATCAGACTCAGGCCACATGGGGGATAAGTCAATTTGCTAGAGGCTAAGAGTTTCCCTTGTTCATTAACTACCTGTATCCGGCGGTTTCCCGTATCAGCCACCCCGATAAGTTTCCTGCTTTGATCAATAAACAAACCCTCCGGCCGGTTGAACTCTCCAGGGCCCTTACCTCTCCGACCTATGGCCCGAACAAACTTCCCCGTAAAATCAAAAACTTTGACCTGGCATTCATCAGAATCAAGGATGTAAATCCTGCCACCAGCTACTTCCATGCGGAAAGGTCCGCATAAAAGAGCTTCCGGAGCCACGTCTACGATAAAGGATTTATCTTCAGAGATTCTGATTATTTTTTCCACCGTCTTACTTTCAGCATTCAACCCCTTAGAACCAACGATCAAAATTACCAACACTCCTAAAAATAATTTTTTGACCATTTTCATTTCACTTTACTCCATAGCAAAAATTTTAAGAGAAATAGAGAAGGGGGCGGCGCCCACCCCCTTCTCTAAGTATTTCCCGATTTTCACTTTTCTCCCCGGACTGCTTTTAATTTAAAAGAGCCTTTTTGATGCAGCGGGCCAGAGCTAGTTCACAGTCCAAGAAGTCAACCATGCCTCCCCAAAAAGAGGTTCTTACGTTCTGTATGCACTTTTCAAACTGGGCAAAGCACTTGGTGTCCTGTTCTCCATTTTGTTCAACGGCCGCCTTTAAGGGTATGGCCATGGTGCTGTAAACGGTAAACAAGAGCATCATCACGACGATGGTGTTAATTAAGCCTTTTTTTCTCATCCTAACCTCCTTGGAAAATTTTTTGCTCGCGAGCTTCGCCTTCCATAAAGGCAAACCGTATGCTAGCTTTTTTGAAAAGCATTTCCCCATAAAAAACTCACCATCGCCAGATTTAAAGTAAACATCTGTTTGCATACCTCCAGCCACAGTAAGCACCTGTTAACCAGCTTTTCCCTAACATAAATGACCTCTAAAATCGGCATTTTTTCTCATTCCGATAATAATCTTTTATAAAAAAGGTAATAATTTAGGGAAATTTTTTCTCCAGACTCAGGCATGAGAAATTTTTTGCCTGTCGTTCGTCTAATTAGGATAAAAAGCATAATCTAATTAGAGAAAGAGAAAAAAGATGGTTTCTGAAATTATCAAAATCACCTGGAAAAAAATATTAAGGACTAATTTCATTGGATTAATTATTAGTGCTGCTTTTTTAGGTTATGGTCTCTATCTCGTTTTTGTAGCTGCTTCACCAGAAGAAGCTGCCCGCCAAGCTGTCCTGATTTTTCCTCTGCTATCAGTGCTTCTGAGTGGCGGGCTAATCCGTGAGGAGTTTGAGCAAAATCAGATTTATCCCTTTTTAAGCCGCTTTCTGGCCAGCCGTTTTTTTATAGGTAAAGCCCTGGCCGTGGTTTTAATAATTTTTTCTATCTATGCCCTGCTGGGAATTTCCTCAGCAGTTATGTTTCTAGCCAGTCGGGAACCTCGGTTCGTTGTTCAAGTATTTATTTTGTTGTTTCGTGGATTTATCCTGACTTTTTACTTCACTTCTCTTGGAATTTTGCTGGCTAACAGGCTTAAAGGGGCGACAAATTTCGCTGTTATTCTGCTCGTGGAGATTCTGGCCATTATTCTGGCAGAAAAATCCTTTGGTTTCCTACGAGTCATTGAATCAGGTCAGGCTAACGACCTCACCCTAAAAAATATGTTCTGGTCACTTGTTCTCCCGCTTCGGGATCAATTTCGATCCTGGCAATTAATCATGCTTTTAGTTTTTTCCTTCTTTTTTATTATCTGTGCCTACATTCTATTTCAGAATCAGGCTGATAAAAGAAACTTGAAATTAATTGAAGCTGGCGCGGAGAGCGGATTTTTGCTTAGAGGCACCGGGCTTAAAAAGACATTTTATGAAGGGTGGTTTAAAAGAAAAACCAGAAAGGCTCTTAAAGGAGTGGATATCTCCATAAAACCGGGGAAAATAACGGGCTTTCTCGGACCTAACGGTGCCGGCAAATCAACCACGATAAAAATCATCCTTAATTTTTTACGGCCTGATTCTGGCAATGTGGAGTTTGTTCCCAGTCAGCAAAGGTTGCGACGGCGCAAATACCCGGACATTGGCTATCTACAGGAGCTTTCTGGACTTTATCCATTTCTTACCCCAAGAGAAACATTTTATCTGGTAGCCAGGAATAAAGGTCTGACCCTAGCGGAAGCAGCCAGTGAAATCGAGCGCCTGGCAGAAAAACTGACTCTCACTGAGCATCTTGACCGCCGTCTTAAAAACCTGTCCAAAGGCACGTTACAGAAAGTTGCCCTGGCCGTGGCCATCCTCGGCCATCCTGACCTTCTGATTTTTGACGAACCTTTTACCGGCCTTGATCCTATCGTCATGCACGAAATCAGGAATTTGATCTTGGAGCTTAAAGAGGAGGGCCAGACTATTTTCCTTTCTTCTCACCTTCTACCTGAAGTAGAACGACTTTGCGATGAAGTAGTTCTGATAAATGAAGGCCAGGTTGTCTGTCATGGAGAAATAGAACAGCTGAAGACTGCCTGGAGAGTAGCAAAGTTAATTAAAGAAAATCAGGACGCAGGTGAAAGAGCCAGATTGATATTGGGAGAAGAAGTAAGAGTAAAAGATTTTGTCCACCTGATTAATAGTCTGGCAAAACTTCTTCAGGATGAGATGATTTCTATGAACTTGAAACAAATACCGACTCCAGACCTGGAAAAACTTTTCCTGGAAAGCGTGATGGAAAACAGTACTGGCGTCAGCAGATAAGTAAATTAACAAATTAGCGATTTCTGACCACCAGATTTAATTCTCAGTTTCTCTGCCAGGAAGTCCAGGTATTTTAAGGCCCAGGTGGTCAGAGCAACGCCTTTAAAGCCCAAGAAACTGCACGGCTAGCCCGGAAATCAGGATGAGGCTACCGGCCAGAGCATGGGAATAGCGCTCCAGCACTCCCAGCCGGACGAAACTTAAGCCCCAGGCTGACAGGCTGATGATGGCCAGCATGGTCAGGATGGTGGTCAGACCAAAAGCCACCGTAACCAATATCACTCCGCTGGTTGAATGCTGGGCCGCCGGGTACATCAGCAACGGAATCAGAGGCTCGCATGGCCCGAAGACAAAAATCAGGAACAACACCCACGGGGTGATGCTTTTCTTTGAGCCCGCCTCTTCCTCGTGCAGGTGCAGATGTCCGTTTTCATGGGTGTGGGTATGAACGTGAACTTCACCATCCGGATGGTAATGAACATGCTCATGCGGGCGTGACCGGTAAGCCTTCCTCAAGCCCCAGACCATGTAAGCCAGGCCAAAGCCTATGAGCAGCCAGGAGGCGATAGTACCTCTGGTGGATTCAACTTCTTCCAGGTGGCCGACTGCTATCCCCAGAGCAATCCCTAAAAAGCCAAGGACCACCGAGCTCAGCACATGCCCCAGGCCGCAGAGGAAAGAAACCCATAACGTCTTTCCTAGCTTCCATTTCCTGGCCCGGCTGATCACTATAAATGGCAGATAATGGTCGGGTCCGATAAGTGTATGCACAAATCCCAAGGTAGCAGCCGTTCCTACCAGAAGCCAGATATTCTGCATCTACTTCCTCGCCAAATTATTATGGCTAAAATAAATGGTGGACGGTAGGGGACTCGAACCCCCGACCTCAGCGTTGCGAACGCCGCGCTCTCCCAGCTGAGCTAACCGCCCACATTTAACAAAAACATGTGCTTCAGAGCAAGATAAAATTTACCATTAAACCGACTATTTTTCAACTTCTAAGGCTTTTTTACAGAAGCTTTTTTCAACTCCTTCAGAACCTTACAACTGGCTTACCCACTGATGAAAAACTTCTAAAGCGGCCAGATAGGACCTCCAGCCAAATCCAGTTATAACTCCAGCACAAACAGGTGCAGTTACGCTTTTTTGCCTGAAATCTTCCCGGGCAAAAATGTTACTTAGATGAACTTCAATTACAGGTACAGATAAAGATTCCAGAGCATCTCTCAGGGCATATGAATAATGGGTTAAAGCTCCCGGATTTATAATTAAACCATCATAAACATCTGCTGCCTGCTGTATCCTGTCTATAATTTCGCCTTCGCTGTTGCTCTGAAAAAATTCAACCTGCATATCCAGGGCTTTGGCCTTTTCTACCAGGCGCTGATTTATCTCCTCCAGGCTCATTTGTCCATAAATTTCTTCTTTTCTCCGCCCAAGAAAATTAAGATTCGGGCCATTAATTATCAATATTTTCATCAATCACCTCCTCCATGGCTTCTAACATCAATTTCTGGTCAATATTATTTTTAATAATTACCCCGGAGCTATTGCTGAACAAAACAAAATCAAGTCCCTGCTCCGTAGCTTTCTTGTCCTGGCCCATTAACATCAGTAGTTCAGCCCTATGACCATGAATCCTAATTTTCAAGCCCAAGCGAAGAAAAAGATTTTTCAATCTTTCTCGAACAGCTGAATCAGCTAAGCTTAATAGTTCTGACACCCTCAAAGAATAAAGAAGCCCTATGGCCACCGCTTGGCCATGTGATATCTGATAATTATGAAAGGCTTCCAGGGCATGCCCAAGGGTATGACCAAAATTCAATTTCTTTCTATTTCCTGTCTCGTAAAGATCTTCTTCCACTATAGTTCCTTTAACCTGAAGGGCTCGCCAGATAATTTCTTCCAGTGTAGTTATGTCCTTTTTCCAGATCAGGTCCAGCTTTTCCTCAATTAAATCAACCAGGCCGGTATCACCAATCAGCCCTGCCTTCACTGCCTCAACCAGGCCTGTAGACAGGTCTAGCGTTTTGAGGGAATGTAAAAAAAATGGATTAATGATAACTCGCTCTGGAAGAGAAAAAGTGCCAAGGCAGTTCTTAAAATCGCCATAGTTAATTCCATTTTTGCCGCCCAGGCAAGAATCAACCATGGCTAATAAAGTTGTCGGCAGATGAAAGTGCTTTATACCCCTTAAAATAGTTGAAGAAACAAAACCAGCCAGGTCGCCAATGACTCCACCCCCGACTGAAATTAAAATAGAATCCCTCCTAACTCCATTGGCCAATAACCATTTCCAAATTTTTTCTGCCTGCTGTAGATTTTTATTGACGTCAGTTGCTTCCAGCGGCAGGGCATACACCTTTTCTTCGGCAGTCTTTATTTCCAGTGCCCTGGTCACCCTTTTATCATAGACGATAAAGAGTTTTGTTTGTTTATCTTCAACTATATCTCGAGCTTTAAGGGATATAAATCTCTGCATACTTACAACCGTTTTTTGCCGTCCTTGAGTGATTTCGAATCCGTTAGTTTTTGAGGCCAAAAAACCAAGGATTTTTTCCGCTACCTTCTCTGGTGAAAGGCCCTCTATATTAATTTTATTTGGCAAGCCCTGATATAATTTTTCCCTTTCACCATACAGAGCTAAAAAGCCAGCAAGGTCAAGATTCTTTAAAAGAGGTCTATTAAACGATTTTTTTACTCTTTCCCAGCAATTAAGCGGACTGTCAATCAAAGTAAATACCACACCTGTCTCTGAGAGTCTGATAAAATTTTCTTCATCAAGCAACGTCTTACCACCAGTAGAGATAACCACTTTTCTTTCATGCCGGCATATTTCTTTGACCACTGATTTTTCAAACCGTCTGAAGTAGGTTTCGCCCCATTGTTCAAATATGCTCTTGATTGATTTACCAGTTTTAGACACCACCATCCTATCAGTATCCAGATGAAAACGACCTAATTGTCTGGCTACTAACCTGCCTACCGTAGTTTTCCCTGTGCCCATAAAGCCAGTAATGATGATATTCATTCTTCTATTCTCCAGTTCACTGCTTCGGTTTCTTTTAGATAGGATAACCAGTTCCGTTTCACCTCCGCTAATGAATCGCCTCCAAACTTTTCCAGAAAAAGACTGCCAATTTCCAGAGCGAGAACACTTTCAGCCACAATCCCGGCTGCCGGTACGACACATACATCAGCCCTTAAAACTGGGGTTTTAGCTGTGGTTAATGTCTTTAAATTCACTGAATCTACTGGATACATAAGAGAAGGAACCGGTTTTACTTTTAACTTAACGACCAGCTCCTGACCATTACTCATCCCGCCTTCCAGGCCTCCCGCATCATTTTTCGGTCTTTTGATTTTTCCCTTCTCCACCTGAATAGGGTCATTATTTTCTGAGCCAAAAGTTTTGACCTCTCCAATTTCTATTCCTTTAACTGCTGGAATAGAAAGCAAAGCTCCTCCAATTCTGAACTCAAACCGCCGGTCATAATGGACAAAAGAACCAAGACCAGCCGGTAGGCCCTTCACTTTTATTTCTGTTGTTCCACCGACCGAGTCCCCTTTAGATGCTGCCTGCTGGATCACAGCCATCATCTCTTTTTCCGTATCTTTTTCCAGGCAAAAAAGAGGAGAATCAAACCGGTGTTTTTCTATCTCCTCAAAAGAATGAGGCTTTCTGTTTTTGATCCCACCAATTTCCACCGTGTGGGAGACGAACTTGATTTTAAATTCCTGGAGAAAGCTCTTAACTATGGCTCCCAGGGCTACACGCAAAGCTGTTTCCCGGGCACTGGCTCTTTCTGCCACCAGATGAATATTTTTAAACCCATATTTAATACATCCCGCTAAATCAGCATGCCCAGGGCGGGGGGAAAAATCTTCTAATTCCTTTATGTCTCGATTCTGAATAACAACAGCAATGGGAGCTCCGGTAGTCAATCCATTTCTGACACCGCTGAGGATTTCAAATTTTTCATCCTCCAGAACCATGCGCGAGCTCCGGCCATAATGGTTCCGGCGGCATCTAAGTTCCCGGGCAATATTCTCTTCATCCACCTTTACACCAGCAATCATACCTTCCAGAATGCCCACCAGGGCTTTACCGTGTGATTCTCCAGCTGTTAGATAACGTAACATTTTTTTACTCCTTATTTCTTACTAATTAGTGAGCTTCGCACCCGAGAATTTTCTGATAAGCTTCCTGCCAGCTCTGAAATGAAGTTTTTACTCCGGTCCAGATTTCCAGAGATTTCATGGCCTGAAAGAGGAGCATGTCAAGCCCGTTAACAGCTCGAGCTCCGCAACACAACCCGATTTTCATAAAAGGGGTTACTTCTGGTTTATAGATCAAGTCAAAGAACAACTTGCCGCTGCCCAAAAAAGATGTTTCCAGCGGAAATGAGCCAGACCAGTTAGGTAAACCTACTGGAGTAGCATTTACCACTAAATCAGCCTCCTCAATTTCTGCAGCCAAAAGGCTGCTTTCCCAGCTAATAACTTTAAGTTCCAGCAAAGGTGAAAAATCTTGCCTCAACTTCCTGACTTTTTCTTCTGTTCTTTCTACGACGGTCACCGCCCTACAACTTATAGCCACCGCCCCATATAAAACAGCCCGGGCAGCTCCACCACCGCCCAAAATTAACATTTTGCTTGGTTGAAGGCAGGCTTTTTTCAACGACTCGACAAAACCATACCAATCGGTGTTATAACCATGTAATTCATCTCCGAACTTTTTTACTACATTAACTGCTCCTATTATCCTGGCTGTTTCATCAAATTGATCAAGATGGTCCATAATTCGCTCTTTATAAGGGATGGTAACGTTAATTCCAGAAATTTCCGACCGCTTCAGCCAGTGAAAAAATTCTTCCGAATAAGCTGGGCTAATCTCCCAGCAAGTGTACCTTAAGGGCAAATTCTCCCTGAGAGCTATCTCGCGGAATAGCAAAGAAGAAATGGAATGTTTTAGCGGATAACCAACTAAACCCAGCTTATACTTAATAGTAGTCATAAATTCTTCCTCAATGGCATATAGTTAAGAGATGTTGCCTGAATTCTGGATAGGAAATCTGGATACAATCAAGACTATCAAGGGACATTTCTCCCTCTGCTATCAAAGCAGCTATTATCATAGTCATAGCTATGCGATGATCATTAAAACTCTGCACCTCTGCTCCTTTCAACTTCGTTGGTCCCTCAATTATTAATCCATCATCTTGTTCTTCAACCCTGGCCCCCATTTTCTGCAGGTTAAGGTAAAGAGCATGCAGACGGTCGCATTCCTTGTATCTTAATTCTTCAGCTCCGCTAATTCGACTAATTCCTATGGCCTGTGTTGCCAGAAGAGCAATTAAAGGAATCTCGTCAACTAAAGCCGGAACTTCCTCAGCATTAATTTCCACGGCCTTAAGCTCACTAAACTTGACTTCCAGGTCAGCTACTTCTTCGTTATATTCTTCCTTTAAATTTAAAACCGATAGCCTGGCACCCATTTGTAAAAGCTTTTTAATAAAACCTATCCTGGTTGGATTAAAATTAACCTGCCACACAATCAGGCGTGACCTCGGAATTAGTACTGCGGCTGTGATCAAAAAGGCAGCAGAAGAAATATCCCCTGGAACAGCCACTTCTCCGCCTTCTATCTCATTTTTCCCGCATATTTTGACCGCCTTTTCCTCCAGGATTATTTCCTGACCGAAATATTTGAGCATCCTTTCCAGGTGATCTCTTGATTTTATTTTCTCCCTGACTGTGGTTTGCCCTTCGGCAAAAAGGCCAGCCAGCAAAATGGCTGATTTTACCTGAGCACTGGCAACTGGAAGCTCATAATCTATAGCTTGAAGTTCACCGCCCTTGAGGCTCAACGGAAGGAAAGAACCTTCCTGTCGGCCAAATATCCTGGCTCCCATCATACTCAAAGGTTCCACTACTCTTTTCATCGGTCTCTGCCGCAGTGAACTATCTCCATCAATAACCGAATAAAAAGGCTGAGCTGAAAGCAGTCCAGCTAAGAGCCGGGCAGTGGTGCCGGAGTTCTGGCAGTTAAGTATTTCTATAGGTTCCTTTAAAGGACCTGGCGCAACATAAATATCATTTCCTTTTATGGTGATTTCTTTGCCTAACTTACGGAAACAATCCACTGTAGATAAAGTATCGCCTGAGATAAGAGCCCGGTTAATCCTTAATCCTTTCTTTGCCAGAGCCCCTATGATAATTGCCCTGTGAGTTATAGATTTATCCGCCGGTGGAATTATCTCACCTTCAATTCTATTAATTTTTAGGGAAAGCTTTTTCATAAAATTCTCTCCTTTTTTCAGCTTCTGAGTAAATCCGGGCTATTTTCTTTTCAAACCCTTTTTTCTTCACTAAGCCAGATAGGCACTTCATCTCTTTAACAAATTCTTCAATTCTGCAGACTAAGTTGTCCTGGTTGGTTAAAATCATACCAGCACCAACGGCCGGTGGGGTCAAGCTAAGGCGGGTTGCGCCCAAAAATCCAGTGGCCACAAAATTTTCAATTTCCTTATTGCACCGATGCTTTTTTATAAAAAGAGAAAAGAGAGCCAGAGAAATAAAATAGGGCAATTGACTGGTTAAGGCCACATATTGGTCATGGAATGCAGCTGAGATTTCTAAGGGAACAGCACCTATGGCTTCAATTATTTTTCTAACTTTTTCAAAGCCCTCTTGTCTAATCTTAAGACGGGGCCGACACAGGAAAAATGGTTTTCCCGAGAATAACTCGGGATTCCAGGCTTCTGGCCCCTGCTTAACCGTGCCTACCATGGGATGGCCACCAAACATAGACAGACCAGAGAATTTATTCATCTCTTTTATGATTTCTCTCTTGGTACTGCCCGTATCAATCAATATCTGCTTTTCCTCCATTATGGGACCTATTTTCCTTATAAATTTTTTTATCTCCACCAGAGGAGTTGCCAGCACGATAACCTCCGACTTCTTTACTCCTTCTTCAAGCCCAGAGACATAAACATCTAAAATGTTGCTAAATTCTGGCCGATATTTCACATCTAAGCCATAAACTTTGCGGGCAATTCTTTTCTTTTTAGCTGCCAGAGCTAGCGAACCACCAATCTGCCCTAAACCGATGATAAAAAAATCGGATTTCATAGCTTCCTTCCAAGAATCGAGGAAACTGATTTCAACTCCTCCATCATTCTGGCAAAATCTTTAAGGTCCAACGATTGAAATCCATCACTCAGAGCAGATAACGGGTCAGGGTGAACCTCTACAATCAGACCGTCAGCTCCTGCGACCAGAGCTGCTTTGCTAACAGGTATAATCAAATCTCTTACACCTGTACCATGACTCGGGTCCGCAATCACAGGTAAATGACTCAACTTTTTCAACATTGGAATGGCAGAAATATCAAATGTATTCCGGGTATATTTTTCAAAAGTTCTTATTCCTCGCTCACACAAAATCACCCTGGGATTGCCGTTGGAGAGAATATACTCTGCTGACATTAACAACTCCTCCAAAGTGGACATCATCCCCCTCTTTAATAAAACCGGCCGGTCTGTTTTCCCCAATGCTTTTAAAAGTGGATAATTCTGCATATTCCTGGCTCCCACTTGCAATATATCAGCTACGCGGCTAACCTTTTCTACATCTTCTACTGATAAAACCTCAGTCACAACCGCCAGCCCTGTAACTCTCTTAACCTCTTCAAGATATTCCAGACCTTTATCTTCCAATCCCTGAAATGCATATGGTGAAGTGCGGGGTTTATAAGCACCACCCCTGATTATCTTTACCCCTAATTCTTTTAAAGCCAAAGCTGTTTCTAATATTTGCTCCTGGCTTTCAACCGCACAGGGACCAGCCATTATAGTGATATGATTTCCTCCAACCTCTCCTTTTCCGTTTATTCTAATGACTGTGTTTTCCTGTTTTATCTCCCGGCTGGCTAATTTGAATGGGCTCAAAATAAGAATTACTTTCTCTACCTCAGGCAGGCCTTCAAAATACTCAGGCTCAACGGTTAGCCGGCCTATTACACCGATAATCGTTCTTTCTTTTCCTTTGGAAACATGCGGCTTTAAACCCAGCTCATTGATTTTCTTTATGACTCCAGAAATGGATTTAAGTGAAGCCCCCGCTGTCATGACAATAACCATTTTTGCTCTCCTCTAACTATTTGTCTTGGTTTCTTTTAAATTTCCTGGCTTGTTTTTTATTCATCTGAACTGACATCCTTTTTTAGCTCATAAAGCCTTTCTCAACTCGCTAAGAAAATCCTTTACTTCTTCCATGCTGAATTTATTTTCTTTACCTTTAATAAACCTGATTAAAGCACTGCCCACAATGATTCCATCAACCTGTCTGGCCATAGTCTGGGCTTGAGATGAAGTGGAAATACCAAATCCGGCATAAATTGGTTTATCTGTTACATCCCGAAGTTCCATAATTTTTTTTCTCACCTCATCATCGGTTTTTGATTCCTGTCCTGTGACCCCATAAATTGATACCAGGTAAATAAAGCCACTGGAGGCCAGAGCAATTCTTCTGAGACGCAAATCATCCGTTGAGGGAGCCGCCATAAGCACCAGCGAAATATTTCTCCTGGTGAAATGCTTTTTAATAAAATCAGTTTCTTCTACCGGCAAATCAGGAAAGAGTATTCCTGCAATTTCTTCTTCTGACATAAACTCAGCGAATTTTTCGATCCCGTATTGAAAAACAGGATTAAGATAACTCATGATTATAACAGGTACATGCAATTCCTTACGCACCTCTTTATAGAAACGGATAAAATCAGCTAACCGGAATCCTTTTTTCAACACCCATTCTGAGGAATGTTGAATATATTTTCCATCAGCCACCGGGTCTGAAAATGGCAAACCAATTTCCAGCAAATCTGCTCCAGCTGACTGAGCAGCTATTAGAAGCTGCGCAAATTTTTCTGGAGTAGGATAGAAAGAAGAAAAAAATAAAACCAGTGCCTTCTGCTGGCTGTCTTTCAGATTATGGGTGTATTTTTCTAAATCAGTCATAGTTTTGCTCCATGCTTACCAGATCTTTATCTCCGCGACCGGAGAGATTCACTACCACCACATCTTCTTTCTGGAAATTTTTAAACTTTTTGACCCAGGCCAGGGCATGGCAGGATTCAAGAGCAGGAATGATTCCTTCTAACCTGCTCGTTTCCTGAAAGGCTTCCAGCGCCTCTTTATCATCTACGGCCTCAGGCTTAATCCGACCTGAACTTACTAAAAAAGCCATCTCCGGTCCCACCCCAGGATAGTCCATTCCAGCCGAGATGGAATAAGAATCCAGAACCTGTCCATCTTCATCCTGAAGGAAATAAGTCAAGGCCCCGTGCAGAATTCCCTTTTTGCCCTTTATCAGAGACAGAGCATGATAGGGAGTATCCTCACCCCGTCCGGCTGCTTCTACGGCTATCATTTTTACCCGTTCTTCTTTTAAAAGTGGATGAAAAAAGCCAATGGCATTTGACCCACCCCCAACACAAGCCACCAAATAATCGGGATACCGACCTTCATATTTTCTGATTTGCCTTTTCACTTCTTTCCCAATAACCGACTGAAACTGCCTGACCATCAGCGGATAGGGATGGGGACCGACCGCCGACCCAAGAAGATAATGAGAAGTTTGGGCATTTGCTACCCAATCACGAATAGCTTCATTAGTAGCGTCCTTTAAGGTCTTAGAACCAGAGCTGACTTCGACGACTTCGGCTCCCAAAAGATGCATCTTTTTTACATTGACCGCTTGCCTTTGCATATCCTTTTCGCCCATGTAGATAACACACTCAAAACCAAACAAAGCGGCTACTGTCGCAACTGCCACCCCATGCTGACCAGCACCTGTTTCCGCCACCAGTCTTCTTTTCCCCAGTCGTTTGGCTAAAAGAGCCTGGCCCAGACAGTTAGTAATTTTATGAGCACCAGTGTGGTTTAAATCTTCACGTTTTAAATAAATTTTGACCCCGTATAGACGTGATAAATTTTCAGCAAAATATAAAGGAGTGGGGCGGCCGCTATAATTTTTCAAATAATAATTAAGTTCCTTTTCAAAAACAGGGTCTTTAAGAGCTGAAATAAATTCCTTCTCCAACTCTAAGAGCGGCCCCATTAAAGTTTCGGGAACAAATCTTCCGCCAAATTCTCCATACCTGCCTGTTGATAATCCCATAATCTTACCCTCCTGATAAATTCTCTCATTCGCTTTTGATCCTTTTTGCCCGGGTACAATTCAATGCCTGATGACACATCCACACCAAAGGGTTGAACTATTTTCAAAGCGGTTTCCACATTGTCTGGATTCAAACCACCAGCCAGGAAAAACTTGCCCAACTGCCTGGCTTTAACTGCTATTCGCCAATCAAATGGCTTTCCCTTAAAGGCTGAATCCATAAGGAAAAAACGACAACCTGAGCTGGCAATTTCATCCAGGTCAGAAGCTTCTTTTATCCTGAAGGCTTTAAAAGCTTTCCCTGGGAAAAGCTTAAGATAATCTTTGTTTTCCTGGCCATGAAATTGCAGGAAGTCAAGATTCAACTCTCCTGCTAATTCTTTTACCCATTGTGGGTCTTCATCCGCAAAAACGCCAACCTTGATGGTTAAAGGAGGAAGCTCCGCAATAATCTTCCTGGCCTGTTCTTTACTAACTCTCCTTGGACTCTCAGAGAAAACAAAACCAATGGCCTCGGCTCCATATTTGATAGCCAGCAGAGCATCTTCCAGGTTGGTAATTCCGCAAATTTTGATTTTGGTCATGCGCTCAAACCTCCGAGCATCTCTTCAATTTTTTTTGCCGGGTCCGCCGCTTCCATAAAACAACCACCAATCAAAAAGCCGTCCGCTCCAAGTTGTCTGAAACGTCTGAGGTCGTTTGCTTCTTTTAAACCACTTTCTACTATATGAATCTCTCCGATCTTTCTTCTTTTCAATTCCCGAAGAGCCGCTTCTCCCTGAGCCAGGTCTACCGTTAACGATTTCAAATCACGGTTATTAATGCCAACTATAGACAGCGGTAAGTCGGCGATTGTTTCTACCTCTTTCAAACCATGTATTTCCACCACTGGTTCAAACCCTAATTCCTGACATTTTTCCCACAGAGAAATAAGCCTCTCCCGACCGAGCAAGGCAACAATCAATAAAACACTGTCTGCCCCTTGATTTCTGGCTTCTATTATTTGATGCTCGTAAAGGAAAAAGCCCTTTTTTAGAACCGGGATATTCACAGCCTTTCTCACTTCGGTTAAATCTTGTTCTGTGGTCAAAAAATATCTGTTTTCCACAACTACCGACACCGCCGAGAATCCATATCTCTGATAAAGTAGTGCCACTTCAGAAGGAGAAAGAACCGGATTAAATTTTTTGGTGGGAGTAGCTCTTTTAAATTCTCCAATCAAACCATTCCTTTTCCTTATAAAAGCCGATAGAGAAAGTGGTCTGGTTCTGTTTTTTAGACTCACCACCGGGTCTCCTGTTTTAAACTCCAGGGTCTTTTTAATTTCTTCTAAAAAATTCATTCAGGCCTCCTGATGTAGCTTTATAAAGCCCAGCAAAGTTTTAAAGGCTTTCCCTGAATCAATTGATTCTCTGGCCATGTCCACTCCTTCCCTCAAGTCTGAAGCCTGGCCGGCGACAAAGATGGCTGCCCCGGCATTCATCAAAACAAAATCACGGTAATCAGAAATTTCTCCGTTGAGAATGCTAAAGAGAATTTTCAGGTTTTCCTGAAGGGAGTTGGCCGTGACCCTAGTGGTCTTTCGTTTAAAACCATAATCTTCCGGGATAATCTCCATCTCCTGAATTTTCCCTTTTTCAACCAGAATGGCTGATGTCGGAGCAGAAACGGAGATTTCATCTAAGCCATCCTGAGAATGAACTAAAAGATATCTTTTCCCACCAAGCTTTTTGACCACTTGTGCAACCTTTCTCATAGCCTGCTCGCTGAAAAACCCAATTAGTTGCCTTTTTACTCGGGCCGGGTTGATGAGTGGGCCAAGCAGATTAAAAATAGTTCTTAAACCTAATTCTCTTCTAACCGGCATAACATGTTTTAAAGCTGGATGAAAATAAGGAGCATGAATAAAAGCAAAGCCGATTTCCTCTAAGGATTTACAAACCTGTTCAGGCCGTTCTGGAATCTTCACTCCCAAACCTTCAATCAAGTCAGTACTACCACACTTGCCGGAAACAGCCCGATTTCCATGTTTGGCCACCTTCACCCCCGCTCCAGCAACCACGAAGGCGGAAATGGTAGAAATATTGAATGACTGTTTACCGTCACCGCCTGTTCCGCATAGGTCTATCGGCTCTTCCCCCTTAACCTCTAATTTAATGGCCTTTTCTCTTAGCACCTTCACAAAACCCAGAATTTCATCGCTCGTTTCTCCTTTCATTTTTAGCCCAACCAAAAAAGCAGAAAGTTGTACCAGACTGACCTGCCCCTCTAAAATTTCTCTGGCTGCTTCTTCTGCCGTGTTGACATCAAGATCAGCTCCATCACAAACCTTTCTTAAAGTTTCTTCAATCATTCTGACCTCCCGAGTTCCAGAAAATTATTGATGAGTTTTCTCCCCTCCTTTGTTAAAAAAGATTCGGGATGAAACTGAACTCCTTCAGTTCTGGTCCCCTTTATTCTCAAGCCCATGATCTCTCCCTCAGCCGTATAGGCAGAGATTTCAATCTCTTCCGGTAAGTTTTCCTCGCTCACCAGTAAAGAATGATACCGGGTGGCTTCCAGCGGATTGCTCAGGTCATAAAAGACAGTTTGCCCATCATGGAAAATTAGGGAAGTCTGACCGTGAATGATTCTTTTGGCCTGAACTACTTGAGCCCCAAACACCCGGGCTATGCATTGATGTCCAAGACAAACTCCCAGTATGGGAATCCGCCCGGTGAAATACCTGATAGCCTTGTTACAAACCTCAGCTTCTTCTGGTCGACCAGGGCCAGGAGAAATAACTAGATAATCAGGAGAAAGATCAATTATTTCAGCCAAGGAAATGGCGTTTTTTCTCCTGACTAAAACCTCTTGCCCGCTGAGGCTCAATTCTTGATAGAGGTTATAAACAAACGAATCCAGGTTATCGATGATTAATATCATCGGTGACCTCCCTGCTCGGCTAATCTAATGGCCTGGTACATTCCCCTGATTTTATTTCTGACTTCCTGATATTCTTTTTGCGGGTCCGAGCCAATGACCACTCCCGCTCCCGCCTGCAAATAATAATTACCTTTCTGATAGACAATCATTCTGATGCCAATACAGGAATCGACCTGTCCGTTGTAGCTCAGATAACCGACTATGCCGGCATAAGGACCGCGATTGATTGGTTCCAACTCTTTAATTATTTCCATAGCTCTCAGCTTGGGCGCTCCAGTAACAGTCCCGGCTGGGAAAGTGGCCTGCAATAAATCAAAAAATGTTAGGTGAGGCATGAGCTCTCCTTCTACCTGCGAAACCAGGTGCATAACATGAGAATATTTTTCAACCGTCATAAATTCTGAAACACGTACCGTGCCGGGCCGGCATACTTTGCCCAAATCATTTCTGGCCAGGTCCACTAACATAACGTGTTCGGCCTGTTCCTTGGGGTCTGAACGTAATTCTTTCTCTAGGGCCAGCTCCTGTTCTGGCGCGTTGCCCCTTTTTCTGGTGCCAGCTATTGGTCTAAGCCATATCTTCTCTTTCGTGACTTTCATATGGGCTTCCGGAGAACTGCCTATCAGCTGAAAATCACCAAAATCAAAGTAAAACATGTAGGGAGAAGGATTTAACATCCTTAACGTCCGATAAATATCAAAAGAACTGGCCGTTGTTTTTCCCTGAAACTGAATAGACAAAACTACCTGGAAAATATCTCCCGCTCTAATGTAATCTTTTGCTTTCTGAACACATTTGACAAAACCTTCCTGGCTCAAACTGGCTTGAAGCACGAAACTATGGTCGTGTTCCACAAAAAATTCGGCCGGGTTTAAATTTCCAGGAAAACGCAAGGCTTCTCGAATAGAATTTAATTTTTCACCCATTTCCTGTTTCTTTTTTTCCTCTCCAACAAGCAAAATTTTCCCCGTATTTTTTACATGATCAAAAATCAACAAATGATTAAATTGATAAAGAAAAAGAGCAGGAAATGGATTACTATTCTCCGGCAGTTCTATCTCTTCCAGAAAGCTTACAAAATCATAGCCGATATAACCCGCCCAACCGCCGGCAAAGGGAACCTCGTCCAGAGGGAGAGGATTGGTCCTTTCCAGTATGGAATCAATGACTGTTTTGGCCGTCGCCCTTGTCAGCTTTATTTTACTTTCAGTAGTTATTAGCTCAGAACCATTAACCACTACTCTTCTTTCTGGCGATAAACCTATAAATGAATACCTGCCAAGGTTCTCTCCCTTTTCTACACTCTCTAACAAACAGACTGCTCCAATTCTCTGCAGTTTGAAAAAGGCAGAAACCGGTGTGAACAAATCCAGAGGAAGTTCTTCCCACATAACTAACAGACCGTTTATTTTTCTTGCCTCCATAACACCTCCATAAGCCCAAAAAAAAACCCACCTATGTCATCCATAGGTGGGTTTTGGGATTTCCTTATCTTTGAGGGCTTGGGGCTTAAGGAATCCTTACCAACCCACCCTCATGGTATACCAGTACCAAAAGTACCAGTACTGGCGGGTGGGTGTATATTCCTTAAGCATCTTAGCCATTTCGCCGTGATTATAAAAAATTTTTTATTTTTGTCAAGCGGTGGCTAAAAAAGAATTGAAAAAAATTTTTTATTCATTATGATAAAAAGCACGAGTTATAGTAGAAAGATGAAAAGGTTCTATTACCAAAAAATAAATTCCATAAGCCGCCAGCAAAACTACTTTTACTACTTTTACTTTAGTTTTAAAACAGGCTCTGGTCCTCCTTAGCCGGCCTAAACGACGAGACAAGAGGGCCATGAGCCAAGAGCAGCTCATGGCCTTTTTTTTTGCTCAAATTTATTCAGGAGGCTAAAAAATGAAAAGCAAAAAACGAGGTAAGAAGGAAATCCGGAAACAGAAAGACGAATTAGCTTTGCTGCGCAAAAAGATAGATTATTTAGACCAAAAAATCATCCATCTAATAGACCAGAGGATGGAATTAGCTTTACAAACCCGAAACTTTAAAAAGAACATCACAGATGCGCAAAGAGAAAAAAGCATCCTTTCAAACATAAAAAAAATGCCATTACGCTTTGTGACCGAAGAGTTTTCTCAGCGACTAATCAAGAATTTGATTAGAGAGAGCAAGAAACTTCAAAAAAAACAAGAGGGACTTATTGGCTTCCAGGGAGAAAGAGGAGCCTATAGTGAGGAAGCAGCTATGATGTTTAACAAAAAACTGGTTACAATCCCCTGTTCAGACTTCAAAACAGTCTTCAGGGGAGTTTTTGAAGGCTGGTTTAACTACGGCTTAGTGCCAGCAGAAAATTCCACTGAAGGTCAGGTAAATTCGGTTAGTGACCTTTTCATTCAATATGACCTGAAAATAATTGGCGAGATAATATTGCAAGTCCATCATTGTTTGCTGACCCTTCCAGGACTTAAATTAAGGCAAATCAGGACCGTTGTTTCCCACCCGCAGGCACTGGCTCAATGTCAGCACTTCATCAGAAAAAACAAATTAGAAGCACAGCCCTTTTACGACACCGCTGGAGCTGCGCGGATGCTGGCGGAAGAAAGACCATCAGGGGTGGCGGCCATCGCGAGTAAAAGATGTGCTGAGCTTTACGGGCTCTCCGTTTTAAAAGAAAAAATTGAAGATTACCCGGCCAACCAGACCAGGTTTCTTGTGCTGGCAAGGAAGGGACTGGATCAAGGTTATAAATGTTCCATTGTCTTTTCCCTCAAGCATGAACCCGGCTCCTTAGCGAGGAGCCTCAACCTATTTGCCGAAAGAGGGATCAATCTGACTCGCATTGAATCCAGACCTAACAAGAAACGTCCGGGAGAATATTTTTTCTTAGTTGACTTTGAAGGATCATTACAAGAAGCCGAGATCCAAAAAGCCCTCAGTCAAGTCAAAAACCAGGCTTTGTTCTTCAGATTCCTGGGATGTTATAATAGGCTATAGCTTTCAGTCTTTTCAGGAATGACAAACCTCCTAAAAGCATTCTGACTAGATTAACTCCCGAAACTTAAAGGAGCAAGATATCAAGACATTTAGATAAATCATAATTTTCAGTCACAAGAATAGCATATATCTTGAAAACCTGATTAAAAATTACTCTGGTTTAAACTATAATAAACCAGAAATATTTCGGGAAAAAAACAAGTCACGTTCATAAGAACATAAGTTTTCAAGTTTAAGGGCAGAGGTATATTATGCCTGCTAACGTAGAGATAAAGGCCCGGCTGAAAGATTTCTCAGCCATGAAGGAAAAGGTTGAAGCTATGAGCCAGCAGCCAGGTCAGGTGCTGAGCCAGGAAGATGTTTTCTTCAACACCAGCCGGGGACGCTTGAAGCTTCGACTGATAAACGGCCATCAGGCAGAATTGATTTTTTATGATCGCCCTGACCAGGTAGGACCTAAATTCTGCCAGTACGAGCTTTTCACTACCGACCAGCCGGAGAGGTTAAAAAAAGTGCTGAGCGCAGCGCTGGGCGAGCGGGGTGTAGTGCGTAAAACACGCTATTTTTATCTTGTGGGCCAGACCCGCATTCATCTTGACCGGGTTGATGGTCTGGGTGATTTTCTGGAGCTGGAAGTTGTTTTGAAGCCAGGACAAACAGAAGCTGACGGGCAGGCAATCGCTCTTGACCTGATGAAACGCCTGGGGCTGGGGTCAGAAGCCCTGGTAGAGACGGCTTATATTGACCTTCTGGAGCAAAACAAAATATCAGGCTAAAAGAGCGAGCTGCTATTCAATAACCACTTCATGGGGGCCTTTGACCAGCTCGCCGATGAGGTAGGCTTTCTGACCGAGCTTCTGGAAAAGCTTTAGCGCTGGCTCGGTGTCTTTTGGGCTAACCACCACGGTCATTCCTATGCCCATGTTGAAGGTGCGGTACATTTCCCGCTCTGCCACCTGACCGCGGCGCTGAATCTCGTTAAAGATGGGCAGCACCGGCCAGGTGCCTTTGCGGATGACCACCTGAAGCCCTTCGGGAATGACTCGTGGGATGTTGTCGTAAAAACCGCCGCCCGTGATATGGGCCATGGCTTTGATTTTAAACTTCTTCAGAGCCTCCAGGATGACCGCGGTGTAAATTCTGGTCGGCTTGAGCAGTTCCTTTCCCCACTTGCTCTTGATTTCTTCTTCAGAAAAAACCCGGCGGGCCAGAGAATAGCCGTTGCTGTGAAGACCCGAGGAGGCTAGCCCGATGACCTTGTCGCCGGCGCGGCAGTGGCGCCCGTCAACGATTTTTTCGGCATCCACGATACCCACGCAGAAGCCGGCTAAATCCCACTTGCCCGGCTCATAGAGGCCAGGAAGCTCGGCCGTTTCGCCGCCGATGAGGGCGCAGTTGGCTTCACGGCAGCCCCGGACAATTCCGCGTATAACCTCAACCAGCTGGTCTTTATCCAGCCGGCCGCAGGCGATGTAATCAAGGAAGAAAAGAGGCTCGGCTCCGAGCACCACTACGTCGTCAACGTTCATGGCCACCAGGTCAATACCGATGGTGTCGTATTTTTTGAGCAGATCAGCGATGATGAGCTTGGTGCCAACACCGTCAGTGGATGAAACCAGGACCGGCTTTTTCATTCCTTTGAGGCGCGGGGCAAAAAGCCCGCCGAAGCCACCGATTGAACCCAGCACCTCGGCTCGCTCGGTCATCTTCACCAGCGGCTTTATCTTCTGGATAAAAGAATCCGCTTCGTCGATATTTACGCCCGCTTTTTTATAAGTCAAACCGCCCATAGTTCTCTCCTTTCTGTTGTTGCTTAAGACAGTTATTGCAGTCCTAAAATTATCACCTCGGTTAACTTTAGTCAATCCAGTAACTCTTTCAGGATCATACATAATATAATGAAGCAGAAACAAGAATTAAAATAAATGTAAGACCGTTTAAAACCCTTATTTTATTAGCAGCTCTTCTTTAACTTGGGTGATGCTTATAAATAATTGTTCTTAATTTACTCGTTTCAATTCTTGCTTTATTAGAAGCTTTTCTCCAAAAAGCTGCCTGTAACGTATTCATTTCCTAGTGTCTAATAATTAAGTAACTTATCTCTCCCATCAGATTATTTTTTCAATCTTGCCTGACTCTTTAAGAGAATAGTACCACGGCTTGTTCATCCAGGTTAAATATAGTGAAACTTTGTAGGCAATAGTCCGTGTGACATTTTAAGAAAAGGCTCGTTCTGAGAAATTTCAAATAAAACTTTAAGGCAAATAAACTTTACTTCAGGAAATCGTTTAATTTAACATGAAGGCATGGAAAAAAGATTTGGGGCGCAGAGTATGGTTGGGCGGCTGCTCCGGGTGGTGGTCAAGCGGCCGGCTGAGGCTTTTATCAGCGTGGAAAAGATTGAGCGCGAATGGCAGAGGCTTGGGTTTACAGCTCCGCCTGATTTGAAAAAGGCTGAAGAAGAATTTGCTAAGCTGGAAGAGATTTTAGGGCAAGAAGGCGTGGAGATTCTTTACCTGCCTGCTGATGAACGAACCACCCTTGATTCCATCTACACCCATGACCCGGTTTTAAGCACAGAGGCTGGGGCCATCATCCTGCAGATGGGGAAAAAGGAAAGAGCAGGCGAGCCGGAAGCTTTTGAAGATGCCCTTAAGAGCTGGGGTGTGCCGATACTCGGGAAGCTTTCAGGTAAAGCCACAGCCGAAGGCGGCGATTTGCTCTGGCTGGATGAAAAGACCCTCATCGCCGGCCGCGGTTTCAGGACCAACCAAGAAGGCATCAACCAGCTTCAGGAAATTCTGCGGCCGCTTGGGGTCAAAGTGCTGGCTTATGACCTGCCATACTGGAACGGGCCGGGCGAAGTCCTGCATCTTATGAGCTTCATCAGCCTGCTGGATGTGGACCTGGCCATTGTGTATAAAAGGCTCCTGCCAGTAGCTTTCTACCAGCTTCTTCTGGACAGGGGCATTGAGCTCGTTGAAATCCCCGAAGAAGAGTTCCCCACCCAGGACTGCAACGTGCTGGCCATAAGCCCGCGCCGGGTGGTCATTCTCAAGGGTAATCCAATCACTGCTCAGCGTCTGCGTCAGGCCGGATGCTTTGTTTATGAGCTACCGGGTGAGGAAATCGCCTTCAAGGGCTCGGGCGGCCCCACCTGCCTCACCCGCCCCCTGGAAAGATATATTAATTCTTAGATTATCCGTGCTATTTCTGCGCCACTTCTGAATTTATATTTCTTGAATTAATTTTGATAAGCTCTAAAAAAACTCGCATCACCAACTTAACAATTCAGTAGCCTCCATAAACCATAGAAGCATTTTTTTTAATATTTGCAGTTCTGATCTTTTTTAATTAAATCGATATATTTATTGTGATACGAAACTGGTTCACGATTTGATTTAAAAGAAAAAGCCAGGGCAAGCTCTGACTTTAAGACTACCTTTAAGACATAAAACTTTAACAAATAGGTTTCCTTTTACGGTAGCCAAAATTGACCAGTAAAATCTGATCTAACCGGTTCTTTAATTATAATCCTTTAATGATTCCCGTCTAATTTGTACCTGGAATTTTAAGGTTGAAGGCCACAAATGACTTTTAAAATACCAAAAACTTAGAAAGTCATCTCAAACTTATCTATTCCATCTATCTTGATTATCCCGAGAGTTTCACTGAGAAGTATATAAAGGGAATTTCCTGAAATTTTTATCTCCGGTCTGGCAAGGTGAGCAAACTCAAAGGCCTGCTTCTGACCTATATAACCAACTGACTCAACAGTCGTATAAAACAGGCGATTCTCATTAGCGTATTCAAGTCCTATAAGGCTCAACCTTGGATGACGGAAAATCAGCTCCACCTCCTTCTTCTCCGGTCGGAGCCTGACCACTGTCTTCCCTATGGCCATATAGGTATTCTGGCCATCGCCGCAAACAGATGCTATCTTATAGTTTGTTTCAAAGAGTTTTTCTATCTGGCCGCTCCCCTGGCTTTGAAGCAGATAAAGTTCCTCCTTTTCTTTTTCTGGATCGGAGCAGAGAAGATAAAGACTGCCACCAGCTCCCTGAAAAACTCTGGCTTTTTTCCCGGGAAGCCTCAGAATCGGGATGAATTGAGCTAAAGGCCTCTCTTGATTACCCGATTTAATAAAGGTTCCAAGAGCCCCTTCTGTGACGACCACAAATTCTTCAGTCTCGAGGAAGGCGAAATCCTGAAATTCCGTGTCAACCTCAAGGAAAATCTTTCGCACCGGGTTGAAGAGAATTTTATGGCTGAGTCCGAGCCAGGGCTCGCCTGCCAGGTCAATTTCGAAAGGTATTCTTTCCTGAAATTCTATTTTCCTGTCTGAGGCTGGAACAAGCCATTCGACCCTTATACCCTGAAGACGGGGAAGACTCAAAGCTGTCCCCGAAGGTAAAGAAATTTCCGTTTCCTGAGCAGGCAGAATCAACCTGATAGCCAGGATCATTAAAAGGCCAATTGAGGCCGAATCGAGGACAGTGTTTCTCACCTGATTTTCTCTCCTGTTTCTTTACTTTCTTTAAAAGCTGAAAGAAATTTCCCGAGGAACTTTCCAGCCGGTAACTGCTCGACAAATTCAACCAGAACCGTGAATTTGGCCTCTTGGCTGACGGTCTCTTCTGTCTCTTCAACCTGGCGAAAACTCCGGCTACTGAGTTCGGCCCATCTATTAGGTTTATCAATTGCTTCCTTAACCTCGTCCAGGAGTTTCATCACCGGCTCGACGACAGCCATATTCATTAATTTACTAACTCCAAAAGCTTTGCTGACCCGGTCGACCGGCCAGCCCGTTTCTTCGGTGACCAGGTCAACCAAAACACTTTTGATTTCCTCCCAGTTCCAACGAGCAATCCGAAGGGCAACTTCCCCCATTCTTCCATCAACTACCGGTTTTTGGGCCGAAGCTTCAAGAAGTGCATAGTTAATGCTGAAGCCAAAATTCTGACCAGCTGAACCGCTGGTCAGTTGAGGTGGAGATTTAGCTCCCGTTCCTGGTTTGTTAGAGACACTCGAGGTACTAGCCGCAGCAGTTGAATCCTGGGTCTTCTGTCCACCGGAAACCCCGACTCCTGACTGTTTTGTGGTGCCCGGAGGTGTTGAAACTCTGATATCCCGTAAAAGGTCTTCTTTGTCCCGGGCAAACCTTTCATTTGCTTCTTTCTTTTGCTGTTCCTGTGCCTTCAGATATTTATTTCTCTGGTAGGTGGCTGAGATATCCTCAAAATATATCTGGACTATCTTTTCAAAATCGCTGGCCTGCACTCGGCTTTCCAGCAGCTTGGCCACCATCTTCTCGAATTCCTTCTCGGCCTCTTCTCCATAATTCAGCCTGAGTTCCCGACGATGACGGTCAAAACTGGTCAGGGCCAGAGAAAGATCGCTGGGGTCGGACCCGGCTTCGCTCCCGTCACCTTCCTTACCGCAAACACATTTTGTCAGCCTCTGCCAATTAGAGTCATAAGGAAGCATGCTTTTTCGGTAAGCCTCACAAGATTCAAAGTCAGGAAAACCGCAAGCCAGTGTTGGTGCCGACTGCGCCTCCTCAATTCCGACCTTTTCTACCAGTAATCTGATATATTCCCGGGTATCAAGACAGTATACCTGACAGTTTTTCTGGGTTGATTTTTCCTGGGCGAGTCCAGTCGGAAAAGTCAACAAAAGAGCCAGGCCGAAGCAAAAGTGGGCAAAAGCAATAAGAGCCCACATGCTCTTTAATCTTAATTTATTCAATCTTAAATAGATATTCATACTTGAGATCCTTAGCTTCATCAAATTTATGGCTCTGGGCCTTAAAAAATGCCTCAAGGTAGATATCTTCATAAGACCTATTAAAATAGCTTTCTTCATGCATCATTTTAGAGTACTCTTTTATTCTTACTGAAAGCTCCTGACCGGCTCCAAAATTGATTTCTCCCTGAATCATCCAGAGCTGGGGAAATAGAAACCTGGCACTATGGTTCGGACCCAGGGCATCTTCTCCGGAGTAGATATCAGCCCACCTGACTTCAAAGTGTCTCCCTCTGAATCTGACCGGCAGGCGGGGGAAGGTCTTAAAGTTTTTTCTAATTAGTTCGCTTAGAGCATCTCGTCCAAGGGATTTTTCAATCTTAAAAAGAGGATTCTTTAGATAAATATTTCCGGCCCGGTCAATTTCAAGAAGTGGAAAAGGCTCAATTTTACCGGCGAGGTCAACCCCAGGAATCTTTTTCAGCGAACGCCACTTACCCCGGACCATTCTGGTCAGATTTTTTCTGAAAGATTCCAGGTTCTTTTTGTTTTGTTCAATCAGGTCCTTAGCCCTAACCAGTGCCAAATCATCCGGAGAATTTGGTTCAACAAGCTGTCGGTATTTAAGAAGATTTTCGCTGACCTCTTCGTAATATTCCAGCTTTGCATAGATCAGGCCGAGATTAAAATAAACATCGGCCCAGTCCGGAGAAAGGGATTTGGCCCGTTCGAAATTTAATACCGCGGTCTTCAGATCTTCAGGATTGGAGGCTTGATTTATGATCGAAATAGCCTGATCAAAGTACTTTTTAGGGTCATTTTCAACTACTTCCCAGGAAAGCCCCATTTTTACCGAGCCAGCGTTCTGGTGAGGAGAAAATTTCAAGCTGACCGGCTGCCCAGCCCGCAAAACAACAAGCTCGTAAGTGCCCGGGCCAAGGCCCTGCAAGAAGGAAAAAAAATCGTTTCCGACCCCTGGTTTATCAGCCGGGCAGAAACTCCGTCCCCCCAGCGATATTATCAAATCACCTTCCCTTACTCCGCAGGCTTCCGCATTCGAAAGCGGTAAGACCGAACTGACTCTTATAAAGTAGATTGAGGAAAAACAATCTGGTCGCTGAAACAGAAGGTCATTATTTGAGGAGTTCGCTTCTGCAGATGGCGATACTGCAAGAGAAAAGGCAAAAATAAAGAAAAGAATAAAAAACAGAGCTGCTAACCTATCAGGCTTTTTCAGCCCAAAAAGTTGTAAAATCGCTTTGTCCACAATAATTTTTTGTCTTGATGTGTATTAGCTAATTTATTTAGCTATATTCACCCAGACTTGTCAAGAATTCGAATTTGTTTTGCTAAGATAGCCCATGTCGTGATAAACTCAAGCCCGCAGCAACTGGTCATTCACTAAAGACCTTAAATCGCTGGCACACCGCTTTCGGCTACTGCCTTTAAACTGAAAATTTGTCTTATCCTTAAAGAAAGAAATCGTTGACTGAAAAGAGGATTGTTTTCTATTATACAGGCGTCCCGAGAATAAAACGGTGCTACTTGACTGCTCTTGAGTTGATGTGGAGCAAGAATTTCTCAAACATAAAAATCTAATCTAAGGAGAGAGAGAAATGGAAGGAAGCAATTTTAAACCGGTAATCCCACCTGAGGTCAGTGTCAGAGAATTTACTCTCCGGGCTGTTCTGCTCGGGGTTATCCTGGCTGCTTTCATGGGTGCAGCCAACGCTTATCTTGGGCTCAAGGCTGGAATGACCATCGCCGCCACTTACACCACGGCGGTGGTGGGAATGGCAGTAATCAAAGCATTTCGCGGAACCATTCTGGAAGAAAACACAGCCAGAACGATAGGCTCAATAGGTGGCAATGTAGCTTCAGGTGCCATCTTCACCCTGCCAGCCTTTTTCATTACCGGCATCTGGTTTCCGTTCTACCATTTCGAAAACTATCTGATAGCCACAGTTATTCTTATTGTCGGCGGAATCCTCGGAATTATGTTCGTTACCCTCACCCGCCGCATTTTAACCGGCAACCCGGAGCTTCCTTTTCCAGAATCAGTAGCTGCGGCTGAAATCCACAAGGCCGGCCAAAAAGGAGCACGCGGCACGGGCCACCTGCTGACCGGTATGGGACTGGGCGCCCTGTTTACCTGCCTGACCGAATTCAAGCTCATTGCTCTCAAATTCCAGCGACTGGTTTCGGTGGGCAAGGCTTCACTCCTGGTCCGCGGTCCTGAAGCCAGCCCAGCCTTCCTGGGCGTCGGCTTTATCATCGGACCGAAACTGGCCTCCATCAACTTCAGTGGCGGGGTGCTGGCATGGGGACTTCTAGCCCCCATTCTGGCTTTCTTTATGAATTACCACGACCTCGGCGCCATATCCGACTGGACGGCGGAAATAATTCGGGTCTGGCGGGATTATGTCCGCTACATCGCTATCGGTGGGATGCTGGTTGGTGCCTTTTATACTCTATTTAAAATGAGAAAAAACCTGGTTGAAGGCATAGCCGGTTCTTTCTCCACAGTTTTCAAACAGAAGAAAGGCGAAGCTGATTTGCTCCCTAGGACCGAGCGTGACCTGAACATAAAATGGGCCCTTATGGCCACTACCATTGTGGCAGTCATCGTCTTTTTTGTGTTTAACAGCTACGCCCAGAATGTACCGGCTTCCTTAACCGCAGTTTTGCTGATGATTATCCTGGGGTTTGTTTTTGCGGCCGTTTCGGGTTACCTGGTGGGAATTATCGGGGTAAGCAGCAACCCGACCAGCGGGCTAACTGTTTCGGTGCTGATAATCGTGGCCTTCATTATGGTCCTGTTCGGGCTTCAGGGACCGAGCGGCATTTCAGCCGTCTTGATTGTAGCCGCTTTCACCTGCGTTTCGGTTTCAGTGGCCGGCGAGATGATGCAGGACCTCAAAGCCGGTCATTTTCTGGGCTGCACCCCCTGGAAAATGCAGGTTGGCGATATCTTTGGAGTGACGGCCGCGGCTCTTATTATGTTCTTCGTGCTTTCAGTGCTTCATTTAGGAAACATCAAACAGACTGTCTCCCTCAGGCTGGCTGAGCTGGAAAAGGCTGGCGTGACTGAAATCTATTATGATGGAGCTCACAAAAACATAGAAGCCAGAACTTACAGCCTTGAAGAAATCAAAGCTCTGAGCCCTGAAGTTCAGAATGAAATCCTGAAAACCCGGGCCGGCCTCGGCGGAGAAAAAATTCCAGCTCCCCAGGCCAGTCTGATGGCTGCTGTGGCCAGAGGAATTTTTGAGCGGAAAACCGAGTGGATCCTGATTCTGGCCGGGATGTTTATGGGCTTTGCCCTTATTCTGATGCAGGTGCGAAGCCCGATGCTCATAGCCGTCGGAATGTACCTGCCGATTGACACCTCTTTTGCCATCTTTCTGGGCGGGGTCTTCAAAGGAATTCTGGAAAAGGCAATGGAAAAGAGAAAGCTGGAACCGGCCGCAAAAGAACGGGCCAGCAACCAGGGCACACTGCTGGCTTCGGGCCTGATTGCTGGAGAAGCCATCATCGGGATTTTCTTTGCCACTCTGGCCTTCGCGGAGGTGAAAATTCTTCATGTCTTTTCCAGTCCTTCTTACCTGCTCAGCTTAGTCGGCATATCAGCCCTGGGAATTTTCCTGGTATGGCGTTCCCTTAAATTATCAGATAAATAAGAAAAAGTTGGGTTGTCTTGAGTTTATAAGACCCTTAAAAAGAGACTGGTAAAGAAAAAGAGAGGGAAGAGGATGTTCTTGTTTAATTTCCTGCAAACCCAGGCAACCTGGTTTTGTTGGAAGCTATGAATGGATAAATCTTATTGTTACCATAAATCTGATGATGGTAGGCCTGTTTAAACTACAAGAACTAAACTGACAGTTGACAGCTAAGCAGGGATATATAATTATAGGCACCTAATTTTTAGAGCAGATTAATAAAGCCACTCAGAAAAAGCAAATGCTTATTTAGCGTTATTTCTAACTTTCGTTATTTCTAATTCCACTTCCTGCTGAGCTGGAAGAGAGATCCAGCGACTATTGTTTTTATCGGTTTTCTGAATGGAAATTTTCCCTTTTTTCACGGAGAAGCTCTTTATTTCGGCGGGTGTTTCCAGTGTAATTGTCTGATTCTTGGCTGAAACAAGGTTTACAAGAATCCGGTCTTCATTCCAGTTCAGGCGTTTGATTTGTATCTGCCCCCGGCATAGTACCCCTTCTATTGACCCTGATGGCCAGGCAGCCGGAAGAGCTGGCAATATTCTTATCTTTCCTGGTTCGGAGTCTACCAGCATCTTGATAATTACTGCCGGCATTCCTCCACTTATATCCATATTGAAGAGAGACTTGTGATTATGCATGGAAGCCAGATTATTAAGCCAGTATCGGTTAACAAGATGAGTCAGACACTGGTAAGCCAGCTCGCCCTCGCCAAGTGAGGCCGCAGCCAGCCCCAGTTGCACCAGGCCAAAGGACATAAAGCCACTGCCCTTCTTCCAGTGTTGTTCCAGCTTGATCTCAATAATCCGCTTGAAAGCATCCCTAAGTTTTGGATTTTGGGCAATTTCTTCCGGTAATCCGTCGTACAGGGCATAAAGCTGAGATGAATGCCTGTGATTAAGCTCTTCTTCCAGTTTAGGTGTTAACCATTCTTTAACCACGCCTAATTTCTCATCAATCATATAGTCCGGCATTTTCTCAAGCATCCGCCGCCAGACAGGAATCCTGTCTCGATTAACTCCCAATTCCTGCGAAGCCGCGATAATGTTATTCAAAAGCTCCTTGGCCGCAGCCACATCCATAGTGGCATTGAAGGAAGCCTGTACTTTAGTATTGGCAGGGAAGTTTTCCGGAGATTGGGTCGGAGAGAAAATGTATTTTCCATCAGGTCCCTCATACAAATAGTCTTCAAAGAATATGGCAACTTTCTCCATAAATGGAAGTGCGTGATTGGCCAGAAAGTTTCGGTCGCCTGTATATAAATAATAATCATAGAAAAAATGAGCTGCCCAGGCAGCCCCCGCCACCCAGAAGCCGCCCGCAAAATTAGCATTCAGGGCATTATTGAATCCGTGAGTTGTTGAGCGTGAAGGCAATACAATACCTCTTGCTCCAAACATATGTTTGGCATTTATTTCCATATAGGGAACAATCGATTCCATGTATGAAGTATAAGCCAGCATGAGCTCTGGAGTATTGCCCATTAAAAGGCTGGCAATAGCCGAAGGCACATTACCATTGTGGGTGAAATCGCTGGCCCAGGGGGGATTGTAGGTTCCTGCCCATTTGCCCTGTAAA
>Ga0185342_1000112_pt1 | contig 46046 bp, 47 predicted proteins | sample ConPoolayeEmetaG_FD_128045 | JGI IMG/M metagenome (GOLD analysis project Ga0185342, IMG submission 128045) | Hot spring microbial mat communities from California, USA to study Microbial Dark Matter (Phase II) - Cone Pool mat layer E metaG... ... | reverse complement strand
GCCCCATACTTGACAAACAATTTCTGCCACTCTATAATACAGTTGGTTATCGCAATTCCCCCCGTGAGACATCTACCTGTTCATAAAATATATACACAGAGTTCCCGAACTTGAAATCCTTAGTAACAGAAGCCAAGCGTATATCTTTAATCCATTTCCGAAGATGGCCCACCTCCCCAACCCTTGATTTCGGTCTTCAGGTATGACGACAAAATACATATTTGTAACTGGAGGCGTGGTAAGTTCCGTAGGCAAAGGCGTCACTGTCGCTTCCATCGGCAACATCCTGAAGAGCCGCAAGCTCAACATCGCCGTTCAGAAACTTGACCCTTACCTCAATGTTGACCCCGGTACCATGTCTCCCTATCAGCACGGGGAGGTCTTCGTCACGCAGGACGGTGCTGAGACAGACCTTGACCTGGGCAACTATGAGCGCTTTATTGACGTGAACCTGACAGCGGAGTCAAACACCACTTCCGGACAGATTTACAGCACGGTGATTGCCAAAGAGCGCCGGGGAGACTTCCTCGGCGGCACCATCCAGGTAATCCCGCATGTGACCACGGAGATAAAGGAGCGGTTCAAGCGGTTAGCCCAGAAGACCCAGGCAGACGTGGTGCTCGTGGAGGTGGGCGGAACGGTGGGCGATATTGAAGGTCAGCCTTTCCTTGAAGCTATCCGCCAGATGAGAAATGATGTCGGGCGGGACAACGTGCTCTACGTCCACGTGACTTTACTCCCCTACCTGAACTCCACCAAAGAGCTGAAGACCAAGCCCACACAGCACAGCGTTAATGAGCTGCGCCGGCTGGGTATCCAGCCGGATATTATCATCTGCCGCAGTGACCTGCCCATCCCGGAAAACATAAGAGATAAAATCTCCCTCTTCTGCGATGTTGAACGGCGGGCAGTCATTCCACTACCCACCGTGGAAACAATTTATGAGATACCACTTATTCTTGAGGAATGCGGACTGGGACAGCTCATCGTGGATAAGCTCTGCATGAATGTTGATGGCGCTGATTTAAACCAGTGGCGCGAGATGGTGACGCGTCTCAAATCCCCGCTGGAGCCGGTCAATATTGCGCTGGTAGGAAAATATGTGGAGCTGACGGACGCTTATTTCTCAGTCCGTGAAGCCCTCTGCCACGCCTCACTTTACCATGACCGGAACGTAAACCTGTGCTGGGTGCACTCAGAAGACCTGGAGAAAAACGGCGCTGATGACCTGCTGAAAAGCGCTCAGGGCATCGTGGTGCCGGGTGGGTTCGGCATCAGGGGCATTGAGGGCATGATTAAAGCCGCCCGGTATGCCCGGGAGAATAAGATTCCTTACCTCGGGCTATGCCTCGGCATGCAGGTGATGTGCATTGAGCTTGCCCGCCATGTCTTCAAGTCAGATGAGCCGAACTCCACCGAGTTCAATCCTCAGACTAAGTACCCGGTGATTGACATTATGCCGGACCAGAAAAAGGTGGACCGGATGGGCGGCACCATGAGGCTGGGGAGCTACCCCTGCCAGCTTCTGCCCGGAAGCAAGGCGGCGCAAGCCTACGGTCAGCCGCTAGTTCACGAGCGGCACCGGCACCGCTTTGAGTTCAATAATGAATACCGTGAGAAGCTTCATGAAGCAGGCCTGATATACAGCGGAGTTTCTCCTGACAACCGGCTGGTGGAAATCTGTGAGCTCGCTGACCATCCCTGGATGCTGGGCTGTCAGTTCCATCCGGAATTTGGTTCCCGACCCAACAATCCGCACCCCCTGTTCCGCGACTTCATCGGCGCGAGTAAGAAGGTCCTGCGCGAAGGGGCTCAGCCGCCGCTTCCACTTCAAGCCAATACAACTTAATTTTTCATCTCAGGAGTACGAACCATATGACATCTGAAGAACCGGAAAAGAAAAATAACGAGCAGGAGACCAGAGTGACCCCGGAAGAGCCAGAGAAGAAAAATAACGGGGCAGTGAGCCAACCCGTTTCTGAAGAAGCGGAGAAAAAGAGCAATGGTCCTGTTGCCCGCATCTCTGAAGAGCCAGAAAAGAAAAACAACATTCCGGCAAACCGCCTGACCTTTGATGAGTTAGAAAAGAAGAGCAAAGAGGACCTGCTTGAGCTTGCCAGGAGCATGGGGGTCAATAACCTTGCCGGACTGAGAAAACAGGAAATCATCCTGCGCCTGCTCAAGGCAGATACGGAACAGCAGGGCAATGTTTTCTGCAAAGGTATCCTGGAAATCATGGCTGACGGCTACGGCTTCCTCCGCCAGGACACCCTTCTACCCAGCCCGACTGATGTCTATATTTCCCCATCTCAAATTCGCCGTTTCGGTCTGCGGAATGGGGACATGGTGGTGGGACAGGGACGCCCGCCCAAGAGCAATGAGAAATATTACAGCCTCCTCCTGGTGCTGGCGGTCAATGATTTAAATCCAGAACTGGCTAAGAGCCGACCCCACTTCGGGTCTCTCACACCCACTTTTCCTGACAAGCTCATCAACCTGGAACATTCGCCGGAAGAACTGTCCACCCGCCTCATAAATTTGATTGCGCCCATCGGGCGCGGACAGAGGGGCTTGATTGTTTCCCCGCCCAAAGCCGGCAAAACGGTGCTTCTGAAATCCATCGCTAATGCCACGACGACCAATTACAATGATATCCATCTCATGGTCTGCCTTATCGGCGAGCGGCCGGAAGAGGTCACTGATATGGAGCGCTCAGTTAAAGGGGAGGTCATCGCCGCCACGTTTGATGAGCCGGTGGAAAATCAGACCCGTGTGGCGGAGCTTGCCCTTGAGAGAGCCAAGCGAATCGTGGAAAGCGGGAAGGACGTGCTCATCCTGCTGGATGGCATCACTCGCCTCACCCGTGCCTATAACCTCGCCATGCCGTCAAGCGGGCGCACCCTTTCCGGCGGTATAGACCCCACCGCCCTCCACCCTGCCAAGCGGTTCTTCGGCGCGGCGCGCAATACTGCAGAAGGAGGCAGTCTCACTATACTAGCCACCTGTCTCGTTGACACCGGCAGTCGTATGGATGACCTCATCTATGAAGAGTTCAAAGGCACCGGTAACATGGAGCTTCACCTTGACCGCAGGCTCTCCGAGCGGCGCATCTTCCCGGCAATGGACATTCAGCGCAGCGGCACCCGCCGTGAAGAGCTTCTCATTGATGAAAACAGTCTGAGGCAAATCTGGCTCCTGAGGCGCATGGTTGCCATGATTGCCAGCAATAATCCGGACAGCACCATTGAAGCCTCAGAACGCATTCTTGACCGCCTGCGCAAGACCAAGACCAATGCTGAGTTCCTGGCTAATCTGAGCAAAGACATGTAGTTGACCCGCATCCGCCAAACACATATCATTAAAAGAAAAGAGAGACTGATATGCAAATCAGAAAGACCTACCGGCAGGTAAACCCGGAACTGCTCTTCAATGAAGTCAAAGACTTCACTCTGAAGCAGGGCGTCACCCTGGGCGAAGCCCGGATGGATACCTACTCCACCAGCGATAGCTCATCGTTTATCTCCCGCGGGACGCTGACCTTCACCGTGCTAAGCGAGGGAAAGCAGAAGGAATGCCTGCGTGCCCACATTGTCGGAGAGGCAAAGAGTGAGACCAAGCTCATGCTGGACATTGACGAGAAGCTCTTCCCTGCTGAAAAAGCCTCAGCCCTGCAGGCAGACCTGGACTTTGTCTTCAGCACCTATGAGGTGAAGTAGCCCTGCTTCTCCGAGGCGATGCGGTACATGGCTTCATAAGCCTTGCCGAAGTCCGGATTATCTTTTCTCAGCTTCTCTTTGAGCTCATTCATCCGCCTGACAAATCCCTGCCGGTCTTTTCCCACCACCATATCCGCCCAAGCCCTGGCTTTCTCCTGCAAACGTTTCTCTGCGTCAGGCAGGTCAGGCAAATTCATCTGGATGGCGGCATAGAGCGCCGGGTCCTCAGTGAGCACACTTTCCACCAGCGTCATGAGCACTTTATAGGTAATGCCGCCAATGGCTTCATCAGCTCTGAAGCCCTCTGAGCTCAGGAGCGTATCCGCAGAAATAAGAGCGATGAAGTGCGCCAGCCCAAGTATGATGGTCATCTTCTTATCATGCTCTGCCGGCGTCATCACGCTGACGCGAGCGCCCCTCTCTTCCAGATAGGTCTTTGCCTTAGCAACGAGTGTGGCTCCCTCAGCATCTCCTGATGTCAGGACAAAGTTCTGATGAGCCAAGCTCTTTGCCCCCGGACCGAAGAGAGGGTGCGTGCCCAGGATGTGCCGCGTCTTCAGATATCTGTTCATCACGGCCACCGGCATGACTTTGACTGAGGTAACGTCAGCCACAACCTGGTCCGGCTGAATATGAGGGCTGAGCTCTTTCACCACAGATTCAAAGGTGTCAATAGGCACTGAGAGAAGGACGATATCAGCACCTTTTACCGCTTCCTCGTTTGACGCCGTGGCAACCCCCAGTTGTCTCCCCGCCTCTCTCAGTTTCTCTGGGTTCCGCCCGCTGATGACCACCTGATGCCCCTCCCGGCGCAGGAAATCGGCAAACCACTGCCCCATTTTGCCCGAGCCGCCGATGATGGCAATCCTCAAGGGCTCACCTCACTCCTTCTTTCTCGCCCTGGGATATGAGCCGAGCACCTTCAAAAAGATGAGGTTCTTCTCAAGATTCCGCAAGACTTCTTTTGCCAGTTTATCTTCCCGGTGACCCTCAAAATCAAGGTAAAAATTATACTGCCACGGCTTTTGGCGGGTGGGGCGCGATTCAAGTTTGGTCAGGTTAATACTCTTTCGGGAGAACTCGCCGAGGATTTCATACAGCGCACCGGGACGGTCTTTAGTGGAGAAGACAATAGATGTTTTGTCGTTGCCGGAAGGCGGAGAGTCCGTTTTAGACAGGACGAAAAAGCGGGTAAAATTGTTCGGGGTGTCTTCTATTCCCCGGGCGACGATGTTCATGCCATAGAGTTGCGCCGCACGGGCGCTGGCGATAGCGGCGCTGTCCGTCAACCCTTTTTCTTTGAGCATCTTGACGCTCCCGGCGGTGTCATAAGTAGGAATAAGCTCGGCATCAAGGTGTTTTAGAAAGTTGCGGCACTGCGCCAGGGCTTGCGGGTGAGAGTATACCCGCCTGATGTCATCAAGCCCCACGCCGATCCCAGCGATAAGGCAGTGGATGACGCGGACTTCAGTCTCACCGCAGACCTTTAAGTCAGATTCCAGCAAAAGGTCATACGTGCGGCTGATGCTCCCTTCCAGCGAGTTTTCAATGGGCACCACGCCGTAATGCGCCTCTCCCTTCTCAACTGCCTTGAACACCTCTTCCAGCGTCTCACGGGGTCTGGTCTGCACTGACGAGCCGAAGTAGGCTACCACCGCCTCTTCACTATAGGCACCCAGCTCACCCTGGAAGACCACCTCCACACCCTGGACGCTCTTGCTCGCCGAGATGATATTGCGGTAAATGTTTTCCATATCCTCGGGTTTTATCGGTATCTGCTTTTCCCGGATAATCCTCCGGACATGCTCCAGCACGCGGGACTCTCTCTGCCGGTCCTCAACTGCCCGGTTCTCTCCCCGCTTGTTCTTGCCAATCTCCTCGGCAATCTTGAAGCGCTCGCCAATCAGTTGCACTATCTGTTCGTCTATTTCGTCTATCTTGTTTCTCAGCTCTTCCAGGCTCATCCTTCACCCCCGTATCAGTCCCGCCCGCAGAGAAAAATCACACAGGACGATTGCCATCATGGCTTCCACCACCGGCACCGCTCTGGGCACGATGCAGGCATCATGCCGACCTTTTACCGTCAGCGGCGCTTCTTTCCTGTCTTTGATATCTACTGTCTGCTGGGGTTGGGCAATTGACGGAGCGGGTTTTACCGCTACCCTGACCATGATTGGCATGCCACTGCTGATGCCACCGAGGATGCCGCCCGCATTGTTAGTGGTGGTGATGATTTTTCCGCCGCGGATAGCAAATGGGTCATTGTTCTGAGAACCTTTCATCTTCGCTACATTAAAGCCGGCGCCAAACTCCACTCCTTTGACGGCGGGAATGGAGAAGAGAGCCTTAGCCAGCTCCCCGTCCAGCGTTTCAAAGACCGGCTCCCCCAGCCCCACCGGCACATTGAGTGCTATGCCTTCAATAACTCCACCCACGCTGTCACCTTCACTCTTCACCTTTGCAATAAGCTCCGTCATCGCCGCGGCGGCAGCGGCGTCAGCACAGCGGAGTGGATTCTTATCCGCGCTCTCTTTTATTTTGCCAGGTTCAACTGCGCCTGCTTTAATGCCGCCAATCTCCACCGTGTGCGCCAGAATGTCAACATTGATTAAGCTGAGCACTTTCTTAGCAATCGCTCCCGCCATGACAAACCCGGCGGTGATTCTCCCGGAAAACCTGCCCCCACCCCGGTAGTCATTGAACCCACCATATTTCATGTAGGCAGTGTAATCAGCGTGACCGGGACGGAGCAAGTAGCGGTTTTTCTCGTAATCGCTGGAGTCAACATCTTTATTCCAGACCGCAAGGCAGACGGGAGCGCCGGTGGTGAAACCGTTGAGGATACCGGAGAGGATTTCCACCTTATCTTCTTCCGTCCTATTCGTGGAGGCAATACTCAGCCCGGCTCTTCTGCGGTCCACTTCTTTCTGAATATCAGCTTCAGCTACGGGAATGCCTGCCGGACAGCCGTCAACAATGACGCCCAAACACCTGCCGTGGCTTTCGCCAAAGCTGGTGACGGTGAACAGCTTGCCGATGCTACTGCCCATCTCGCTTTATTCTCCCCCCGATGCTTTCCAGTATATCCCAGAACTGCGGAAAAGTCTTGTTCACGCACTCTGCGCCGGCGATGGTGGTGTTTCCGACAAGCATGCCGGGGATGCTGAACGCCATGGCAATACGGTGGTCGTTTTTGCTGTCAATAGTAGCGCCATGCGGTTCTCCGCCGCTGATGACCAGCTTATCTCTTTCTTCTGCTGTCTTAATTCCCATTTTCTCCAGCCCCTCCCGCACCGCCGCCACTCGGTTTGACTCCTTGATGCGCGCCCGCGCTATTCCAGTCAGCTCACTCACGCCATCAGCCACGGCGGCAAGCACCGCCACCGTTGGCAGGAGGTCAATGCAATCAGATAGGTCAGCGCGGATTGCCTTCAGCTTTGACTTTTTTACCACTACCGAATTGCCACTCGCGTTGACCGAAGCTCCCATGTCGCGTAAAAAATCAAGCAAACGCTTATCGCCCTGGAGGCTATCCGAATTGAGGTTGGCAATCTTCACTCCATCAGACACTGCCCCCAGCGCCAGAAAATACGATGCTGACGACCAGTCGCCCTCTACCTTATACCGCGTCGGCTTATAGCTCTGAGTCCTGACGATGAACTTGGTTAAATCTTCTGAGGCGTTCACTTCTATGCCGAAATTTTTCAGGCATTCCAGCGTCATTAAAACATACGGCTTTGATTCCAGAGGCGTGGTCAGCCTGATGGTCATGCCCTGCTCCGCAAACGGGGCAATCAGCAAAAGTGCGGAGACAAATTGCGAGCTGATATCGCCGGGGAGTTCTGCGGTCCCGCCTCTGAGCCTGCCCCCTTTTACCGTTACCGGCGGCACATCACCGGAGCAGGCAACACTGACACCCACCTGCCTGAGCGCGTCCACCAGCGTCTTCACCGGTCTTTTTGCCAGAGATTGGCCTGCCACCAGCCGGCTTTCTCCAGGCACAAGAGAGCATATTGCCGTCATGAAGCGCATCGTGGCGGCGGAATCGCCGCAGTGCAGTTCATCCTTCGGCGTGCGGAAGACGCCGCCATGCACCCGCCAAACGTCTTCGCCGGGCTCAATCTCAACGCCAACCTGGCGCAAAACGCGCGCGGCGGCATCAGTATCCTCAGAGGTCAGCGGGTGAACAATCTCACTCACACCTCTGGCGAGCGCGGCGCACATCAGCCCTCTGATGGTGTAGCTCTTTGAAGGAGGTGCTACCACCTCTCCCTTCACTTTGCTTGGCTCAATGAGGACATTCATGGCTTCTTCAGTTTCTCTATGATTTGCTCAACAACCGCCTTCACATCCAGGTTTGAGGTATCTACGGTAATATCAGCGGCGCGCTCATAGAATGGCTGGCGGAAAGCGAGCAGTTCTTTGATTTTCCGCTTTTTGTCACCGGCGTTAAGCAGAGGGCGTTCACGGTCGTCTTTTGACACCCGCTTCAGGATGACTGAGGGAGAAGCAGTAAGATAGACGATGACGCACTCTTGTTTCAGCCGGTCTATATTGATTTTATTGAGCACGATGCCGCCGCCGCAGGCAATGACCAGGTTCTTCTTACCGGCGATTTCTTTCGTTACCGCAATCTCAAGCTCGCGGAAAGCGATTTCGCCGTCCTGCCGGAATATCTCCGGGATGGTCCTGCCAGCTTTCCGCTCAATGAGCGCATCCAGCTCAACGAATTTTTTGCCCAGCTTTTCCGCCAGGGCTTCTCCCACCGCCGTTTTGCCTGCCCCCATGAACCCGATGAGAGCAATGCTACTTCTCATGCCTGAGACCTTTCAGGACTTCCTCCCGCATGACAGTAACCGGTGCCTTAACTCCCGTCCACTTCTCAAAGCCCTGCGCTCCCTGCCAGACGAGCATCGCCACGCCGTCAATGGTCCGGGCGCCCGCCGCTTTAGCCTCTTTCAGTAGGCGTGTCTCAATGGGATTATAGACGATATCAACCACCAGGAGCTTGGACGAGATGAGATGCGCGGGCACAGGCGTTGCGTTAATATCCGGGACCATGCCTACAGACGTGGTATTGATGATGATGTCTGCATTTTTAAGCACCTCTGCCAGATTTTCCCCGGTGAGTGCACCCGCTTTCACGTCAGGTGAGATACGGTGAGCCAGCTCTTCTGCCCGCTCTGGATGCCGGTTCAGAATCACCAGGCGGGCACCTCTTTCAGCTAAAATGAACGCAATAGCTTTGGCGGAGCCGCCGGCGCCCAGAATTACAATGTGCTTACCTCCCGGCTCAATGCCTTCTTCAAGAAGGGATTGCAGAAAGCCGCTGGCATCAGTATTGTAGCCGGTCAGGATGCCGGCATCGTTCACCACGGTATTGACCGCGCCTATTTTCCTGGCGATGGGGTCAATCTTATCCAGAAAAGGAAGCGCCGCCATTTTATGCGGGATGGTGATATTGAAGCCGCGCACATTGAGCGCCCTCAGTCCGGAGATGGCTTCTTTCAGGTCTTCCGGCTTCACTTTGAAGGGGACATAGACATAGTCCAGCCCCAGCTTTTTGAAGGCGGCATTATGCATCACGGGAGACATGGCGTGTTCTATGGGGTCAGCAATCAGCCCGCACACCTTCGTCCTGCCTGAAATCTGGTAAGTCATTGCTTCAACACCTCATAAAGCCTTCTCAAATCGGTAACTGTTATCTGCCCGGGGGCGGATTCTCTGCCTGTCTGAATTGACGCATAAATAAACTCGCCGCCGGCCAGCGGGCTGAGCACCCGGCTGACATATCCCAGCGGTCCCATGGCAAAGGAAACAATCCTTGCTTCAGGAAACGCCGGAATAAGCTGGAGCACAGTCAGGTTGTCTGCAAACCGCTTTGCCGTGGTCACTACCTTGCAGATATCAGCGCCTGCCGCCACCTGCTTCCTGACGATTGTTTTCAATTCGTCCAGTGATGGCGTTTTCTTGAAATCGTGGTGGGAGATAAGACACTGAGCTTTCTTTTTGATGAGAGGTATAATCTCTGCCAGCCGGTCACTTGCCAGCTCAATGTCAACAATTGCCGGCTTGAGCTCAAGAGCATTCAGCAATTCAGTGATTCTTGCCTCTTCACTCCCTTTCCAGCCGCCCCCTTCAGCTTTGCGCCGGTTGCAGGCAAGCCAAGGTTTTGCCAGCGCCTTAGCCACCTCCCGCCACCCCTCCCCGATAAGGTCAATACGCAGCTCAAAAAGGTCAACCAGAGGCTCAATACGCTTCACCGCCGCCACATCATCGTTGACAACGGCGGCACAAATCTCAGGCTTCTTCATGTTCCGCAAGCACCTGCTCCACCATGGATAAGCTGACGTCAGCGGTGACAAAGGCGTGTCCTATTGACTTCAGTAGAACGAACTGTAGCGCGCCGTTCCTGGCTTTCTTATCATGCTGCATCGCCGCCATCACCGCAGATACGTTCAGGCCGGGCATAACGTATGGCAGACCTGCCCGCTTGATAACATCCGTTAACCGAGCCATGTCACCTGCGCTCAGTATGCCCTTCTTATGCGCAATCTTGGCGGCAGACACCATGCCTATGGCTACTGCCTGGCCGTGCTTGATGCTGAAGCCGGAAACAGTTTCAATGGCATGACCAATGGTATGCCCGTAGTTTAAAATGTGCCGCAAGCCCATGTCTCTCTCATCCTTCATCACCACCTCCGCCTTAATCATGACCGCCTGAGAGACAACTTCCTCAAGGGCAGACGGCTCCCGCGCCTTCAGTTTCCCGAGGTTGTTTTCAAGGAAAGCGAAAAGCGTCTGACTGCGGATAGCGGCGGTTTTAATGACCTCTGCCAGCCCGCTGGCGAACTCTTCCTCAGAAAGGGTTTTAAGCGTGTCCACATCAGCGATGACCAGCGCCGGCTGGTAAAACGTACCGATTTTATTCTTCAGCTGGCCGTGGTCCACCGCCACCTTTCCACCCACACTGCTATCTACCTGAGCAAGGAGAGTGGTGGGTAACTGGATGAAAGGCACCCCGCGCAGGTACGTGGCGGCAACAAACCCCGCCAGGTCGCCAATAACTCCCCCGCCCAGGGCAATGATGGGTGTCATCCTATCGGCACGGGCTTCAGTTAACTCCTGATAGAGCCTGCCGGCGGTCTCCAGCGTCTTGCTGGCTTCGCCCTGCGGCACGGTGAGCGTGGTAGCAGACAAACCGTGCACCGCCAGGCTCTGCCTCAGCGTCTCACCGTGAAGCTGATTTACCAAAGGGTCAGTGATGACCACCGGCGCGCCGGTAAACCCTTTACGCCGGAGCCAGCTGCCAATTTTGGACTGCTCGCCGGCGCCGATGATGACCTCGTAGCTGTTTTTCCCCAGCTTTACCTTTACTGTCTTCATGACACTACTTTACGATTTTTTCTTCCTCGGGGCAAGGGTTTTATGAATTTTCAGACAGGTGCTGATGACCTCCTTCAGTTCATCCGGCGTTATCATCTGCTGTCCGTCCACGAGGGCTTCCGCCGGGTTATAGTGTGTCTCAATCATCAGACCGGTGGCGCCGGCGGCAATGGCGGCACAGCTCATATTGAAGATGAGGTCGCGCCGGCCGGTGGCGTGGCTGGGGTCGGCAATGACCGGCAGATAGGTCTCCTTCTGGATTGCCGGTATTGAGCCCAGGTCAAACGTGTAGCGGGTGTAGTTCTTGCCTTTACCGACCGGGATGATGCCCCGCTCACAGAGGATGATGTCCTTGTTCCCCTCCGCCGCAATATACTCGGCGAAGGAAAGAAACTCCTCAATCCCCGCCCCGAAGTGTCGTTTGAGCAGGACAGGCTTGTTTCTGCGGGCGACGCGGGCAAGAAGGTCCTGGTCATACATATTGCGCGCGCCAATCTGCAGAATGTCAACGTAATCAGCAATCATGCCCACCTGAGTTTCACCGCGCACCTCGGTCACCACCGGCATTTCAAACTTTTTCCCCGCCTCCCTGAGCCACATCAGGGCTTCCTCCGCCTCCTCCAGTCCGTTGGCGCCCAGTCCCTGGAAGGAGTGGACGGAGCTTCTGGGCTTGAAGATGCCGCCGCGCAGGATGTGCGCTCCGGCTTTCTTGATGCCCTCCGCAATCCTGAAGAGCTGGGTTTTGCTCTCAATGGCACACGGTCCGGCGATAAACACCGGCTCGTCCCCGCCGATGCTGACATTACCCACCTTGACGATGCGCCGCTCCCCTTCCTCGCCGAAGAGCTTGCCATACTCCCTATTGATGAGCTTATACGGCGTCTCAATCATGAAGGCTTCCTTGACGCCGGGAAGCAGGGCGAGGCGGGAGAATGAGACCTTACGCTCATCGCCGATGAGCCCGATGACCGTGCGCCATTCTCCTTTTGAGACGTCCGCCCGCAGACCGTATTTTTTGATTTCCCGGACGACATTGGCAATCTCTTCATCCGTCGCTTCCGGTTTCATAATAATCATGGCTACCTCCTTGACCCTCTATTTCAGGTAAATAAAAAAGCCCTCTCTGGGAGGGCTTTCTATCCTGCGTTAATTCCGGTTATGGCAGCCTAATGAGCCAACAGTGCCCTCCCGTGCGCTGGCGCGCCGTAAAAGTAAAAGTTGTACCAGAATGAGAAGGGCATCTGTGATGTCATTTTAATTGCCATAATCCTTTACGTGATTTAGTTATAACACAGGCAGAGGCGGATTGTCAATGGGAGGGATTCGTTTTTCTTTTTTAGCAATTTTTTACCTGAGGAAACGAACTTCGTGGCGGGGGTCAGTTTGAGCGTGATTCGTTACTGGTAAACGAGTAAAAACGAATATCCCCTGAAATCCCTCTCACTCTCCCTTTACGAAAGGGAGACGAACCGACTTTCTCTGGCAGTTTGCACCCTCTGTCTCCTCAGATACATAGTAGCCCAGGACTACGGCGGTGGCGAGGGGATTTTGTCGCAGGGAGAGAGAAAATCAGCAGGCAGAAACCAAAAGAATCAGACTAATCTGGCTAGCAAATCATTTTTACTTAATTCAATAGTTATTGTAAGCCTCACAATCTCCTCAATCGTCCAAATTTATTCTCCCCACTCTCCCCCTTCTCCCCTCTTTGCCGTCTGTGCTATAATCTTACTGAAATCACAGGGGGAGGGGATTTTCTGGAAGCGTTAGACATCGCCCGTAAAGCCGTTGAGGCGGCGTCTGAAAAGCAGGCTACTGATATTCTTCTGCTAGACACAAGGGATGTAGCCACCTTTGCTGATTACTTTGTCATCTGCTCAGGGGAGAGTGAGCCGCAAATCCGGGCAATTACAGAAGAGGTCGCCCATGCGCTGAAGAAAGAGGGCGTACTGCCCGCTCACACTGAGGGCACGCTGGACTCCGGCTGGGTGCTCCTTGATTACGGGGTCGTGGTGGTGCATGTCTTTTCCAAAGAGGAGCGGGACTATTACCAGCTTGACAAGCTCTGGAGCGAGGCTACGCCGGTGCTGAAAATCCAGTAGCGCTTACTCCCGGTGAACAATCTCTTTTTCCGAGAAGAAAAGCTTTATCTCTTTTTCCGCCGTCTCAGTTGAGTCAGAAGCATGCACTGAGTTCCGGGTCACGGAAAGACCGTAATCGCCGCGGATGGTGCCTTTGCCCGCTCTGGCAGGGTCAGTGAGACCTGCCGCTTTCCGGATTGCTTCCACCGCGTTCTCTCCTTCAAAGACGGCGGCAATCACCGGTGCTGAGGTCATATACTGCACCAGCTCGTTGAAAAACGGCTTGCCCTTGTGGACGGCGTACTGTTTCTGCGCCAGCTCTTCTGTCATACGGAGCATTTTCAATGCCACCAGTTTAAGCCCGAGCGCCTCCAGCCTGCTGATAATGGTGCCGCCGAGGTTCCGGGCAACGGCGTCCGGCTTAACAATCACTAAAGACCTTTCCATGTCTCTCCTTTCATCTGAACAATCCCGCCATTAAGTCCGTGCTGACCTCCGCCAGTGAATTGACGATGAGGTCAGCTTCCTGCAACTTTTCAGGCGGGTTGGTGGTAGTCACGGCAATGCATTTCATGCCCGCCCGTTTGGCCGCGGAGACGCCCGCCACAGCATCTTCAATCACCAGGCAATTCTCTGGCTGAACTCCCAGCTTCTCAGCGGCAAGGAGGAAAGCCTGAGGGCTCGGCTTGCCTTCGGTCACTTCCCTGCCCCAGACAATCGCCTGAAAGTAATCAGCAATGCCCAGACCGCGCAGAATCAACTGGATGTTCTCCATCGGAGCAGAAGAGGCGATTGCCATCTTTATGCCTTTTGCTTTGAGCGCCTTGACCAGCTCAATGGCGCCGGCGTGGGGCTTGAGGTTGGAAGCGATTTTCTCGCGGTAGAGCGCCTCTTTCTCATCAGCAATGGCGATGACCTCTTCTGCGCTTATCTTATCTTTGAAGGCGAAGCGGATGATGGTGTCATTCCTCTGCCCGAAGTGGCGGCGGAATTCTTCCTCGCTGAACGTTACGCCCCGCTTGCCGAAGACCTCCTGCCACGACCTGAAATGGTAGGGGGCGCTGTTCACGATAACGCCATCCATGTCCCAGATGACCGCCTCAAGCTGTCCGCCGGGTCTGTTCTTAGAATTCCGGTTGAGGATGGCATGGACGCCAGCGCCCTCCGCCATGATGGTGCCGTCAGGCAATGTTATTTTTGCTTCAGTTTCAACGGTCTTGCCGTTATTTTTGACCACTCTGCCGCTGATGAGGAGCCGCTCGCCTATGGGGATAGGCCGCCTGAAACTGACCTGAAGCCGCGCGGTAACGCAGTCCAGCCCGGCAAAGCGGGTAGCCCAGCCCATACCTTCATCAAGTAGCGTGGCGATGACCCCGCCGTGGAGCACCCCGGGCCAGCCCTGATGTTCTTTTGCCGGTGTGAACTCAGCCCTGACCCATGCGCCATCTTTTTTGAATTTCAGCCTGAGCCCTGAGGGGTTGTTCTGACCGCATCCGAAGCACAAGCCATCGCTGAGGTCAAAAGAAAACTGAATCTGATGATTTGCCATGCAGTCTGTCTCTTTCTAGCTTTTGAAGTGCTCCCAGCCCTTTTTGGGTAGGTTATATGGCTTGCCGGCTGAGTCAACGAGCCTGATTTCCCCCGGCTCTCCAGAAAGTATTTCCCCAATGATAGTCACAGGGCAGGAAAGCTTTTGCTTCACTTTATCTATGACCGGTTCCGGGGCAGTGAATAGAAGCTCATAGTCCTCACCGCCGGACAGGGCAAGCTCAAGGGCTCTCTCCCCGAAGTTGGCTTTTACGGCGGGATGCACCGGCACGAGGCTGGTGTTCACCCGGGCGCTTACCTTGCTCGCCTCACAGATGTGGGCTAAGTCTGAGATGAGACCATCGCTGATATCCATAGCCGCTCTGACGCCCTGTGCCACAAGCACCTGCCCCTCCGGCACCCTGGGCAATGGCTGAAGGAATGCCTGACGCAACTGGCTGGCAGAGCCATTATCAGGCTTCAGCTTTCCGGTCAGCATTTCCAGACCGCCGGCGGCACCGCCAAGATAGCCTGTCACGGCGATTTTATCGCCCGCGCGGGCGGCGGAGCGAGTGAGCATGGCTTCTTGTCTCCTGCCTTTCATGCTCCCGAAGACGGTAATGGTAATGGAGACGACCGAGGCACGCCCGGTATCTCCGCCGATGATAGCTATGCCAAACCTGTCCGCCAGCTCAATCATGCCCTGATAGAGAGCTTCCACATCGTCAACCTCATTGTCGTCAAGGAGGGTCAGGGAAACGAGAGCATACGCGGGCACGCCGCCCATGGCGGCAATATCGCTCACGGATACGGCGAGCGATTTCCACCCCAGCGCCCGCCAGGGTGTGGTCTCCAGCGTAAAATGGATATTCTGAAAGAGGGAGTCCACATGGGCAAGCTGGATGGCATCATCGCCGCGCCATGCGGCGCAATCATCCCCGATGCCGATGATGAGCTTCTGCCAGGAGTCAACTTTTTTGTTGCGGGAGCGGGTGACCATCTCCGCAAAGAGCCTGACCAGCCCGAACTCCCCCAGCGCTGAGACTTTCATGGAGAAAATTATAGCACGGGCGTAGCAGGGCTAACAATTAAACCGACCGAAGCCGTTATCATGCCCCACTTCTCATATTTTCAAAAACATGCTATAGTCTTTAGCAAATGCTTTACGCCATTCTTGCGGATATTCACGGGAACTACGCCGCCTTTGATGCGGTGCTGAAAGACATCCCCCAGCGAGGAGATGTGCAGGAGCTGTGGTGCCTGGGCGACCTGGTGGGCTATGGTCCGGAGCCGCACGAATGTATAGAGCTCCTCCAGCGCACCAACCACATCTGCGTCGCCGGCAACCATGACTGGGGCGCCATTGGCAAAATAGACATCGCCGCGTTCAATCCCGATGCCGCCACCGCCATCCGCTGGACAGCAAAGCAACTGAATGAAGAGGATAAAACCTATCTCAAGAATTTGCCTACCACCCTGGTGAAAAATGACTTCACCATCGTCCACGGCAGTCCGCGCGGACCAACGTGGGAATATGTCATTTCCAGCAGTATCGCCACGCAGAATCTGGTCTTCTTCAAGACGAAGTACTGCCTGCTCGGTCATACCCACGTGCCGGTGGTCTTCAAGACTGATGAGAAAAGCGGTGTCTGCATCTCCAGTCCCCTTGCCGAAAACGTGGGACTCATGCTCGGCAAGCAACAGTTGCTCATCAATCCGGGTGCCGTGGGACAGCCGCGCGATGGTGACCCCCGCGCCAGCTATGCCTTATACGATACTGAAAGCAACTCCATCAAGCTCTACCGCGTGCCTTATGACATAGACGCCACCCAGCGCAAGATGATGAAATACGGTCTGCCCATGAGATTAGTGGCGCGCCTCAGCCACGGGACATAGCATCCCCACCCCACATCCGCCTCCCAAATTCTAAACGCTAAGCTCTAAATCCTAAATTTTTCTCACTGTCATCACATCATCTCCCTTTAACAAAGGGAGATAGAGAGGGATTTTTCTTTCATCGCCACTGTGATTAATCAGAATTTCTCTTCTACAACTCCCTTGACAAACACACCCCCACGATTTACGATTGATTTTGAGGTCGTGCTAGACGGGGAGCCAGCGGTGCCCTGTACCTGCAATCCGCTATAGCAGGGTTGAACTCCGGCTTGCGGCTCCTGTCTGGTAGGACTGCGCAGGCTAAGTGGTGTTGAAGGCTGGGTCCTATGCGACAGGATGCTATGAACCCCGTCAGGTCCGAAAGGAAGCAGCGGTAAATAGATTTTTCTGGGTGCCGTAGGGCTACCTGGCTGGAGCTGGCTGGCTTGCGCAAGCTATTGGGCAGAGTCAAGAGCCGGTGCACGGCCTCGCTCTTTTCTAGAGAAGGTGAGATTTGACCGCAGGGTCGCTCTTCGCGCAAACAAAACTACTCCTGCGCCGGTATGACCTCAAGGCAAGGAAGAGGCTGGGTCAGCACTTCCTGGTCAACGGGCAGGTTCTGAAAACCATCCTCAGTGCCGCGGAAATTGCACCTGACGATACTATCGTGGAAGTGGGACCCGGGCTGGGCATCCTCACTGCAAAGCTCGCCGAACAAGCCGGCAAAGTCATTGCCGTGGAGCTTGACGATACTCTGGCGCGCCTCCTGAAAGAAAGGCTATCCCAATTGCCAAATCTCACCGTCATCAATGAAGATATTCTCAAGCTTGACCCGCAGACTCTGCTTTCTGCCACAGGCGTCAGGTCCCCGCAATACAAAGTCGTCGCCAACCTCCCTTACTACATCACCTCCCCCGTCCTGCGCCATTTCCTGGAATCTTCTGCCAAGCCGGTGCGGATGATTGTCATGGTGCAAAAAGAGGTAGCCCAGGCGATTGTGGCGGAGCCGGGGGAGCGCAGTGTCCTCAGCGTCATCGCCCAGTTTTATGGCAAACCCTCCATCGTGAGCTATGTGCCCGCTCGCTCATTTTACCCGGCGCCGGAGGTGGATTCGGCAGTCCTGCGGATTGATGTCTATCCTGCGCCGAAAGTCAATGTAAGCGATGCAAAAGGCTTCTTCCAGATGGTCCAGGCGGGGTTCACTGCCCGGCGCAAGCAAATGGCCAATTCCCTGGCACAGGGGCTTAAACTGCCCAAAGCAGAAGCCGCCCGGCTTCTTAATAAGGCTGAAATCAGCCCGCAACGCCGGGCGGAGACGCTCACCATTGAAGAGTGGGCAAAGCTCTGGTGGACTTTTGAGAAGCTGAGAAAGGACGGGGCATATGTTCACACTGCTGGCACCGGCTAAAATCAACCTGACGCTGGAAGTTCTGGGCAGGAGACCTGACGGCTATCATGAAATCCTCAGCGTCATCCAGACCCTCAGCCTGAGCGATAGTCTCCTGTTCCAGGAGAGCCAGCAGGTCACTGTCAAGTCAACCATGCCCGAATGGGCGCCGGAAAAGAGCCTGGTGCTAAAAGCGGTCAGCCTGCTCCAGAAGGCCGCCGGCACGGCAAAAGGCGCCGATATTGAAATCATCAAGCGCATCCCGCTGGTATCTGGTCTGGGCGGCGATAGCAGTGATGCGGCGATGACCCTGCGCGGACTGAACCAGCTCTGGGGTCTGAACCTCCCGAATAGCGCACTGGTCAAGCTAGCATCTGAGCTGGGAGCAGACGTGGCGCTCTTCCTGTACCGCGGCACCATGCTGGTACAAGGCAAAGGGGATATCATCACCCCGCTTAACCCCTTCCCTCACCAGTGGGTGGTACTGCTCATGCCTGATGTACCGCGCATTCCGGAAAAGACCAGACAGCTCTACGCCAGCCTTAATTCCAGCCACTATACCGATGGCCAAATCACTAAGGGATTGGTCAATCTACTAAAAAGCGGCAGATACTATGACCCGTCCTACCTGTTCAATGTTTTTGAGCGTGTGGCTTTCTCGCGTTTTCCCAATTTAACCAGGTACAAGGACGCCATGCTCAGGGCTGGAGCGCCTGATGTCCACCTGACAGGCTCAGGACCTGCCCTCTTCACCCTGTTACCGGATAAAGCCAGTGCCATGAAATTGCAGACTGCCCTTTCAGAAATGAGACTTAAGTCATATCTCACCGAAATTTCCGGCGTGTAATATAATTTCAAATGAAGTTCTTATAAGGAGGCAGAATATGGGCAGTACCATGGATAACCTGCAGGCGGCGTTTGCCGGAGAAAGCCAGGCAAACCGGCGCTATCTTTTCTTCGCGGAGAAGGCGGAGAAAGAGGGGTATCCGCAGGTTGCCAGGCTTTTCCGCGCCGTAGCTGAAGCCGAGACGGTCCACGCGCGCAACCACTTTGATACTATGGGCGGCATCGGCACCACGGCAGAGAACCTGCGGACAGCTATTGACGGGGAGGGGTTTGAGTTCCGCAGGATGTATCCGGAGTTCATAGAGCAGGCTGGCAAAGATGCCAACCGGCGTGCCAAAAGCACATTTGAATGGGCAGGAGCTGTGGAGAAAATTCATCACGGTCTTTATGAAGAGGCGCTCAAAGCGGTCTCCGGCGGACAGAAGCTCGCGGACAAGCCATACTTTGTCTGCCAGGTCTGCGGCTATACCGCTGCCGGTGAGGCGCCGGACAAGTGCCCGGTCTGCGGCGCGCTGAAGATTAAATTTAAGCAGATACTCTAATTCAAGAGAGCGGCGATAGTTTAATACGTCCGGACCGCCGCCTTGCCGTCATTTCACCGGCAGGACGTAGGCGGAGGTCTGGGCGTATTCATCAGGAGCCCAGCCGGCGGGGCGTTTGCCTGAGGCGTCCAGATACCAGTACCGCTTGCCCTCATAAATCCAAGAGTTGCCGTACTCAAGCGGGTAGTTGATGCCCAGCCCCATGTGGTCAAACTGCTCAAACAGTAGCAGGGCGACGTCATAGCCCAGGCGGGTGAAGATTGCCGCCGCCAGGATAGACGTGTCCTCGCAATCGCCTGCGCCTTCAAACAATGTCTCCACAGGGAAACGGGGATACTCATCTTTGCCGGTGGTGATGATATCTTCAGCATAGGTAATGGCCTGGGCAAAGGCAAGAATGAGGCTAATCTCATCAAGCTTGCTCAATCCCTCTCTGGCGACTGTCTCCCTCACCTGCTGAACCAGGCTGTTAATCACGGTATCATCGGCGGGGTCGCGCGCCATAGCATGATAGTTGAAAATGGTAGGCCGCGGCAGTTCGCGGTAATAGATAAATGTTCCCAGCGGAATCTGGACAGTCCAGGTAAGCTCTTTGGTCTTTTTGTACTCAAACTTGAACGTCCGGGTGAGGCTGGTTGATTGGATGCCGGCGAGCTGTTTCTGCAGTTGCAGTACCTGCTCCTGAAGTGCCAGGTGAGAGCGCTGGAGCTGTTCCAGTGCTGATGACACGTCAGGGCGGCTCTGCGGCATGGAGGCTTCCTGCTGTGCAGTGGCAAGTTCATTTTCCAGTCTCTTAATCTTCTCCTCCGCCGCTTTCAATTCTCCCGATAATTTATCATAGCCCTGCCCGGATGCCACACAGCCTGACACTACCATGGCGAGGATAGCCACGCCCGCCAGCACCAGCTTCTTTTTCATTCCCGTTCTTTCAGTTCCTGCTTTTCCCTCAACCATCCTGCCACCATCTGCTCCTCTTCTTTTTTACAATTGACCTGCCCTTCAAGCCTTGCTTTCAGTAAGAGATTGAGCAACTCTTTTATGTGCGGTCCCTGCTTCACACCCATCTTCACCAGATCCTCCCCGCCCAGAGACGGCTTGACATACCTGAGCTTGTCCAGAAACAATTTTATTTTGCGGCGGACGATTGCCGAATCCGTGGCGATGATGGTCGCCGCCATTGCCGGTATGGAATAATCGCACAGCAGGACGTGAATATCGTGTGATTTTACCTTTGGATGGGAGAGAAGGTCAAGCTCAGCCTTGAGAGCATGGGTATCCCGCACTGTCTGTGCCATTGACCGGGATAATCTCAGGTAGGCGAGCAGGTCTTCAGATTTGGACTCAGTCATGCGGTAGCACAGCAGGGCCATATAGAGGGGGGCAATCGGTACAGCGGTAGAGGCGGCTTCTCTTGCCCGGGCGAACTTTTCCGCCAGCCATTTGTCTCCCTGAAGCGCCGGGTGGAGCTTGCCCAGTACGCCAAGCTCATCAGCGCGACGCAGGACTTTTTCAGGCTGTTCTTCTTTCAGCACCAGCTCAAGCTCGCGGCGGATGCGGTCGCCGCTGATTTTGTCCAGGTATGACAGGTCACGTTTGAGCAGTTCCAGGGTGTGTGGTTCTATGGTAAAGCCAAGCCTCTGCTCATAGCGCAGGGCGCGCCAGATACGGGTGGCATCATCAATGAAACTGCGACTGTGAAGCACACGCACGAGCTTATTTTCCAGGTCTGCTCTGCCACCGTAAGGGTCAAGGAGGATGCCATAGCGCCCCGGATTAAGCTCCACCGCCATGGCATTGATGGTAAAGTCGCGCCGGAAAAGGTCTTGCCTGATGGTGCCGGGTTGGACAGTGGGGAGAGCCCCCGGCTCAGCATAGGTCTCTGACCGAGCCATCGCCAGGTCAAGGCTCCATTTCCCTTTCTTCACTTTCGCCGTGCCGAACCGTTCGTGAACAATGAGCTTTCCGTCCGTCTTTTCTGCAATCTGTTGTGCCACCCTAATCGCATTTCCTTCCACCACCAGGTCAAGGTCAAAGATGTCTCTTTCTAACAGGATGTCCCGCACCACCCCGCCGACGAGGTAGAGATTCTGCCCCTGTTCCTGGGCTATTTCGCCCGCCGTTTTCACCAGGTCAATCAACTCTAAAGGCAGGTGTTTCCTTATCTCTGCTGTTATGTTAATAACTGCTTCCGCCATCACAGACACCTATGATTGCATTATAGCACAGTGGATACGGACAGGTGAGCTGGCAGGTGGTAGCGCTGACACTCTGACCATAGTGAAGGGTCTGGGGGTGATAGAAATCACCGCTCCGGTCCTGAGATTCTTCGCTACTCCGTTCCTCAGAATGACAGGGGAGAAGAGACTGACCGGTCAGGAAAAAGAGGCTGTTGGGCACGGCTTGCTTTTCTCCTCTCTCCTTAATCCAATTCAGAGAGATGGGTTGATAAGGTGAGGTTCAATGCTACCTGATTTGTTATTTTTACAGTAACTTGCGTATAATGAACCCATAAAGGTGAACAGAATCGTCGTTGCCATCGTCGGCATGGCAGGCTCAGGTAAAACGGAGGTTGCCCGCATCTTTGAAGAGCATGGCTTCTTCAGGGTCAGATTTGGCGATGTCACCGACGAGGAGATTAAAAAGCGAGGTCTTGAGCGAAATGAAAAAAGCGAGCGCACCATCCGGGAGCTTCTGCGCAAGGAACACGGCATGTCCGCCTATGCCAAGCTCAATATCCCCCGTATTGATGCCGCGCTCAAGCGTTCACACGTGGTGGCGGACGGGCTGTACTCCTGGGAAGAGTATGTCATGCTCAAAGAGCATTACGGCGACCGGTTTTTTGTGGTAGCGGTCTGGGCATCGCCGGCAATCAGATACGAGCGGTTAAGCAGGCGCGCGGAACGCCCCCTGAAGAAAGCAGAAGCCGCCAGCCGTGACCGCGCCGAGCTTGAGAATACCAACAAGGGCGGACCAATCGCCATGGCGGATTTCATGGTTGTGAATGAAACATCACAGGAACACCTGAAAAAAGAGACAGAAGAGATAATCGCCAAGCTGACATGGAAAAAATAACCCGCCCGGACATTGATGAATATTTCCTCAAGATAGCCTCCGTAGTGGCGGAGCGTGCCACCTGCCGGCGCCACCATGTGGGTGCCGTGGCAGTCAGAAACAAACACATCCTCGCCACCGGCTACAATGGTGCCCCGTCCGGCTTCAAAGACTGCCTTGAGCTGGGCTGTCTGCGCGATGAGCTGAAGATACCCTCCGGCACGCGGCATGAAATCTGCCGCGGCATCCACGCAGAGCAAAATGTAATCATTCAGGCCGGGCTTCACGGCGTCAGTCTTGAGGGAAGCACCATCTACTGCACCCACAGTCCTTGCGTCCTGTGCGCCAAGATGCTGGTCAATGCTAAAATAAAGCGGTTCGTTACCTTCGGCAGTTATAATGACAGCGCCTTTCTTGAGCTGTTCAAAGAGGCGGGCATAGAGATGGTGCAGAAAAAGCGCCCTTCTTCCCGCATCACTTTCCTTGACTGACGCACGAAAGCTTCCCTGGACCATTCCTGAAAAAATTGATTTTCTGGTGTGATTATGCTTAAATTTATAAAGTAGAAAGGAGACACACGTGGCGGCTCTGAAACTGAAAGCAAGTCCCCGGCAGGTTACGGGGAAGAAAGTAAGATTTTTACGGCGCCAGGGAATCACCCCGGCGCATCTGTACGGCTCAGGCATGACCTCGCTCATGCTCCAGTGCGACGCCAAACAGTTGCAGACCGTCATCAGTCAGGCAGGCGGCACGCGGCTGGTGACATTGGAAATTGAGCAGGACAAGACACCGAGGAATATTTTCATCCGGGAAATCCAGCGTGACGCAATCACCCGGGAACTGCTCCATGTTGATTTCTATCAGGTGAAGAAGGGTGAAAAAATCAGCTTTGACATTCCCATCGTCTTCACTGGTGAAGCGCCTGCCCTCAAGGAGAAGGCGCGGGTGCTCAGTCGCGGTATCACCACCCTGAGCATTGAGTGCCTGCCAGAGCTTGTGCCGCCCCAGATAGAAGTTGACCTCAGCCCGCTGGTGGACACGGCGGCGCAGATTCTGGTCAAGGACATCAAGCTTGACCCAGCCATCACCATAAATAATGAACCGGACCAGCTCATCGCCAAGGTGGTTGAGATAGCGGAAGAGGTTGAGGTGGCTCCGCCGGTGGCGGCGGAAGCGGCGGAGGCGGCGCCGGCTGAAGGTGAAGCGCCGGCGCAAGCTCAGGCTGAGGAAAAGAAGGCTGAAAAAGCCGCTCCGGAGAAACCCGGCAAACCGGAAAAGGCTTAACCTGACTTTCCGAATAACTGAAGTGCTGATTATCCCCCTCCCCACCACGGAGGGGGATAGTTTTTTGAGGAGGACTAAAGAAACGCTTTTATCCTTATTGAAGCTCTTCTTTCCCCTCTGTTATAATGCGGGCGATGGTCATAGATTGCCACACGCACGTCTTCTCCCCGCGCATCATTAAGAACCGTCAGCGTTACTGTGAGCGCGACCCCGTCTTTGCCCTCCTTTACCGCAATCCGAAGGCAAAGCTCGCCACGGCTGAGGAAATCATCGCCAGCATGGACAGCGCGGGCATTGAGATGTCCGTCATCGTCAACCTGGGCTGGACCACCTCAGACCTGTGCGCAGAGACGAACGACTATATCCTTGAGTCCATTGCCCGCCACCCCAAGCGCCTGATAGGCTTCTGCTCAGTGCAACCCAAAGACACGAACGCCGCCATCGCTGAAATTGAGCGCTGTGCCCGAGCCGGCGCAAAGGGAATAGGTGAACTGCGCCCCGATATGCAATCGTTTGACCTATCTGATGCCAGGCTCATGACCCCGTTTGTGGAAGCGCTCAGAAAACATAAGCTGGTCCTGCTCACCCACGCCTCAGAGCCGGTGGGACACAGCTACCCCGGCAAAGGCGCCATCACCCCGGACAGGCTTTACACCTTCATCAGCCGCTATCCTGATATGCCTATCATTTGCGCCCACTGGGGAGGAGGTTTGCCCCTCTACGCCCTCATGCCGGAGGTAAAAAAAGCGCTGGGAAACGTCTTCTTTGATACCGCGGCATCGCCGTTCCTTTATGAACCCCGGATATACCGGCTGGTGGCAGAAATGGTAGGCGCGGACAAAATCCTTTTCGGGAGCGATTATCCCCTGCTGGCGCAGGGCCGCGTTCTGGCTGAACTGAGAGACACAGACCTCACCGATGCCGACCGAGCTCTCATCCTCGCCGGCAACGCCAGAAGACTTTTCAGCATCAAGGATTGAGCACAGCATGGAGCAAATCCGTTCATTCATCGCCATTGAGCTTCCGGAGGAGGTGAAGCCGGCGCTCGCACGCCTGCAATCAACCCTCAAAGCGGGCAACAGCGCCCCGGTCAAATGGGTTGACCCTTACAGCGTGCACCTGACGCTCAAGTTCCTGGGCTATGTCAGGGAGAGCCAGCTTGACGCCATCACCGCCGCCATGGAAACGGCAGTCCGGGGAACAGCGCCGTTTCACCTTGAGCTGAAAGAGCTGGGAACATTCCCCGGCGGCAGGCGGGTCAGGGTGGTGTGGGTGGGACTGGGCGGTGAAGTGGAACCGCTCACCAGAATTCAGCAGGGACTTGAGGCGGAGCTGTCTAAACTCGGCTTCGCCAGAGAGGAGCGGGCATTCACGCCGCATCTGACGCTGGGCCGCGTCCGCGAGCATGCCTCACCTGAAGAACAGCAAAGGCTGGGAGAACTGATTGCAGGGACGACTTTTTCCGGCGGGCAGCGCTTCCGCGTTGACGCCATCAGCCTGATGAAAAGCGTGCTCACACCGCAGGGCGCGCAGTACACAAGAATGCGTTCAGTATTACTGAAATAACTCTTGTCAACGCCTTAATTTGGGTGTATACTGATACCAACTTCGGTTGGGAGGAGGAACATGGAAACATTCAATTTTCCCAAGTGCCAGAAATGCCAGACTGGTGACTTAGTGCCCCTTTCCGATTTTGGAAGCCAAGGGGCATCAATTTGTTATAAGGCATGGGTCTGCACTAACCCCGAATGCGGATTCAACCTCAAAATCAGAAACGGTGATGTCTACCTGAACGAGCCCATCATGAGCGGGGCAATGCATAACTCCCGCACCCGCTAGCTCTAGCTGTCTTACCAACCAGATAAAAGGAGAAAAATGTGCTTCCTCAGCTGGTGAAACTGAAGGAGGTAGCACTTGATTTCCTTTTTCCTCAGAGCTGTATTGCCTGCGGACAAACGGGCAGTTTCATCTGCGCTTCCTGCCGCGAGACTCTGATACCGCTTGCACCTCCCCTATGCCCGCTCTGCGGCAGACCAAACTCTGACACGGCGCTCTGTCCTGATTGCCGCGGGTGGCAGGCACAGATAGACGGCATCCGCTCTCCATTCCGCTATGACGGCGTCATGCGCCGGGCAGTTCACGAGCTGAAATACAGAAACCTGAGGGCGCTGGCACCGCTGTTAGCCGCATGGCTTCACGGTTACCTGAAAGCTAACCCGTTGCCGGCTGAGGTGCTGGTGCCGGTACCTCTGCATCCCCGACGACTGCGGGAGCGCGGCTATAATCAATCAGCCCTGCTGGCGAAAGAGCTGGGGAAGCTGATGAATATGCCGGTGGTTGAAGATTGCCTTGTGCGGAGACGCCACACTCTGCCGCAAGCCCGCACCGCTAACGTAGAGGAGCGCAGACGCAATATCAGCAATGCTTTCACCTGCCAGAACGGGAAGCTTAAGGAGAGAAAAGTCCTCCTCATTGATGACGTGGCTACCTCCGGTACCACCCTTGATGCCTGTGCTGGGGCAATGAAGTCCGCCGGCGCCACTTCTGTCTGGGGTCTGGTCCCTGCCCGAGAAATATAAAGAAGGAGGAATCATGCAACTCAAAATCACCGGTACCAATATTGAACTTACTCCGGCTGTGCGCCAGCGCATCCAGCGCAAGCTGGGCAAACTCACCCGCCACCTGCCCAGCATCATGGAAACCCATGTGGAAATTACCCAGGAGGACACCAAGTCCCGGGAGCAGCGTTTCCTGGTGCATGCCACCGTGGTGATGAAGGGCAATCGGATTCACGGGGAGGAGCGGGGTGCTGACCTCTATACCGCCATTGATAGAGTGGCTGACGTGATGCTACGCCAGGTGGCGCATTTCAAGGGTAAACTCATTGAGAAAAAGAGAGGAGTATCGCTCGCCCGCGGACTGCTGGCAGAAGAAACGGGCATCCCTGCACCAAAGCCGGACGTGGTCAAAGTGGAACAGCGTATCGTCAGACCGATGACGGTGGATGAAGCCATTGAGGAACTGGAGCGCACCGGGCAGGACTTCTTGCTCTACCTCCACGCCGACACGAAAGCAGTCAACGTGGTGTACCGGCGCAAAAGCGGAGATTATGCCGTCATCCAGCCCGAGTTTGAGTAGCCGGAGGGAAACATGTTCTGGAAATATCCGCAGGACTTCACCCGGATAGACTACAAGCCGGGCGAAAAGGCGGAATACGTCTGGGGAGAGGGCATCATGCCGGCAAAAGTCATTGTGAACTCGGACACCGAGGGCAGTGTCCATGACTGCGAGCAGATAAGCCTGGTGCTGGGCGGAGAGTTTGACCTGACCATTGGCGCTGAGACGCGGCGAATGAAGAAAAATGAAGCCTTCTACATTCCGGCAGGGGTGCACCACCGCGTTAAAATCATCTCTGCCCCGTGCGTGATTATTGATGTCTGGCCAAGGAGCGGCCCTGACATTCCGGCGTAAGGTGACAAAATAATCATGGAATCAAAGCTATGTTACACCATCTTCAAAACTGACTGGGGCTGGGTGGGACTGCTCAGCTCAGCGGCGGGACTGCGGCGGGTGACGCTTCCTCAGCCCTCCCTTTCCACCGCCCGCGCAAAGCTGGGCGAAAGCGTAAACAGGGCAGTAGATTCGCCTGACGCATTCCGGGAGCTAATAGCACGCTTCAGGCTATATTTCAGCGGTCGCCATGTTAACTTTCCTGACCGGCTTGACCTTTCTCACGCCACTGACTTTCAACGCCGCGTCTGGGAGGTGGCAAAAGGTATTCCGTACGGAGAGACGCGGAGCTATGGCTGGATTGCCCGCCAGATGGGAAAATCCCGGGCGGCGCGGGCGGTGGGCGCGGCGATGGGCAGTAACCCCATTCCCATCATCATTCCCTGCCACCGCGTCCTGGGGAGTGATGGTGGGCTGTGCGGATTTGGCGGAGGATTGGAGATGAAGCGGCGCCTGCTGGCACTTGAAGGCTACTCCGGACCAGGGTAAGACTGCTTCGCCTTATAGATTCTACGTCTGGCTTCTGACGTCCCGCGCAGTTTCAGATTGAGAAAATCAAGCTCGTATTCGTTTAGCAACCCTTCATCAGCAAAGCTGAAGTAGCGGTTATCCCCGATGATGATATGGTCAAGGACTTTAATGCGCATGATTTTCCCGGCATAGACCAGCTCGCGAGTGAGTTCGCGGTCGCTCGGACTGGGAGCGGGATTGCCGGAGGGGTGATTGTGGACAAAGACAAGGGCAGAGGAGTTGTGCTTGAGGGCGCCTTCCATCACCTCTCGGGGATAGACTGAACTGCTGTCAACCGTCCCCTCGGATAAGTCAACAGTATCAATTACCTGATGCTGGCTGTTCAGAAAGACCACTTTGAAGACTTCTTTCTTGAGGTCGCGCATGGCATGGTAGAGGTAATCAAAAATCTCCCGTGACGATTTGTAAAAGGGCCTGTCAAGGATTTGCTCTTTGAGGAACTCCCGGGCGACCTCCCTCACCAGCTTGATGCCGAAGGCACTGTGCGCCCCGATGCCTTTGATTTGCTGGAGCTCCTCCGGAGAGGCGGAGAGGACGCCGCGCAGGGTCTTGAACTTCTTCAAAGCTTCCTTCGCCTGCGGTTTGCAGTCGCGCCGGGGCGTGCCCAGGCTCAGCAGAAGCTCCACAATCTCATAATCGTGGAAGCCCGCCAGCCCGGACTTCAGGAACTTTTCCCTGAGACGCCTGCGGTGTCCTTCATGCAGTTCTTCAGACGTCATTTTCAATTCCTCAAGCCTTAACGAAGGTGTAGGTCTGCTTTCCCTTGCCGGAGAGTTTGAACCGTCCGCCTGCGGTCACTCTGCTTACAATAGTCTCTTCTTTGAGATGGTGGTCGCTGAAGGACAGAATTCCATCAGGCTTCAGCACCCGGTGCAGTTCCGCCAGGACTTTCTCCGGCTCACGGAGTTCGTGAAACACATCATAGCACAGGGCAACATCAATAACCGCGTCAGGAAGATTGGTCATGCCATCGGAGAGGATGGTCTGCATATTGGTCAAGCCTTTTTTCACTGCCAGGCGCTGGACGCGCTGAATAGCGAGCGGGTGAACATCAAGGGCATAGACCCGCCCGGTGATGCCCACTATCTGAGCTGCAGGAAGGGCATAGCTCCCGGTACCACAGCCGAAGTCAAGGACATGCAAACCGGCTTTTATGCCCGCCTCATTCAGCATGGCTTCAGGCGGATGAATTATGTCCCGGAACAGAAGGCTGAGCGTCATGAGGCGGAAGTGGCGGTTGGTCATAACTGGAGCTGGCATTGGCACCACCTTTCCCCTGAATTATTTTACCGAATCACAGCTCTGGAGGCACCTCAATGAAATCTCTTGAATAGTAACTTCTATCCGGCAACAGCTCATAGTCTGTTCCAAAATAGAGGTTAAAAATTAGTCTAAAGGAATTAACCGGTGTGATGGACGGATACAAAACACTATTATCTTTCCCCGGCAGATAGTAAGCGTTCAAGATGTTCATTCTTTCATTCATGTTCATCATCTGGGTCAATTGTTCATCTTCATCGTCAGACCGGACAGGCTGTGGTCCATGGTCACCCTGCAAAATAATAATGGGAGCAATCTCAGACTTGGCGAGGATTTCATCGACAAGAGCTTCTATCTTCTTGTTAATAAAAATTAACTGTTCAATATACCCCTTGCGATATTTCTCCGCAACATCTCCTTCCACCTCAAATATACTCATTGGAATCGGACTCCCGTCCCGATTGAAAATGAACGGTTGATGGGGACAGAGCACATGAGCGAAAACAAAAGTAGGTTCCTTTAATTCAGGAATGTCAGCCAACGTATCAAACGCATCCAGAATAGCCTGCCGGCCATGGTCACTGAAGAAAGAGGCAAAAGGCGCCAAAGCAGTACTCTGCACCAAATAATAAGAAAGACTGCTAGCCCTACTTCCGAATATTATTTTACCTTGTGGAATTACCTCCATGTATTTGCTAATACCTTTGAAATCCCAGCTTGATGGCACATGAATCAGACGGTAGCCTCTGGCTCTTAAGAAACGTAAAACTTCACTATCTCCAATCATATTCAGCAAGGCAGCATTATTTCCTCCCAATTCTTCCTTAAGATACTGCATATTTAAGGAGGAGGCTAAAGACGGATAGGTAGTATCATAGTTGCTGCGACTTTTGACTATAATAGAGAAGCCTCTAGCGGTCAATGACTTAATAAACTCGCTATTATCATAGCCGTAGACTTCCCTGAGGGTGCTTTCTCTGCCATACTCATCAAGGATGATGTAGTAAATATCAGGCAGGTTCTGTGATGCGCCTAGATGGCCCGTTTGACCTTCCGGGTTAGTTGCATCTTTTAATGTCGCTTCTCCTCTTACAAAATAGACAGTGACGCTGGCAAGAGAGATTACTATTAAAGTGATGGAAGCAACATTCAGAAAGCGAGTAAAAGTCAAGAAATTATTCTTAAGTTTTATTATCAGGAAAACTAAAGCGATAACGAGGACTGCCCAAAAACACCCCAAATAAAAAGAGACACTGTAAAATCTCCCATGTGCTTTGGCTACGGAGACGAGCAGGTCGCGAACGCCTCCGTAGGAATAAAATAGGACAATGAAAAAGGTGGAGATAATTCCGCTCTTGGCGCCGCTTCTTGTAATTAAGCATAAAGAAGAAAAAAGAACAAGCGCGCCAACAAGAGCAACGATAACAGGTAGAATTAGCTCCCCGGGTGAAATCTCATCCGCATTTCTGGCGAAGAGATAGAGCGAAGGGAATAAGGCAAACAAAAAGGGGTGTATAATAAGAGTTCTCTTCAATGCCTACCCTCTTTTGTTACCATCATGTAGACTGTTCTATCTGAATCAATTACCGTCACGGATTTTTCTATGGCGAACAGCTCACTAAAAACTTGCTCAAAAGCCTCCCGGGTATAATCAGGGAAAATATCTTTTCTTGTTTCAAGCAGTTTTTGAACCATGGGGTCAGACTTAGGCACAAATTCAATTATCAGGGAACGGCAAATTTTGCGCATAAACCTGGCAATTCTTCCCAGTGGCACATTATTGGATATGGCTAAATGGTGGACTAAAGCCAGAGCCATGACGGTATCTGCTCTTCCCCGTTCAACCAGAGACATCCTCTCCTGATTCTCCCAGCCAATGCTCGGGCTCGGATTCGTCAGGTCTAATAATAGAGGCAAGATTTTAGTCTCCTTATTTTTGACTGCGGTGAGATAGTTTACTTCAACGCAAGCAGGGTCAATATCAAACGAGATGGTTTCAATGCCTTGATTACTAGCAAGGCGACTGAACATGCCAATGTTGGCACCTAAATCCCAGACCATCCTCGGTTTTAATTCGGTCAAGAAATCGTTTACAATCTGCTGTTTATGGCACAGTGCCTCGCTGGTATAGCTATGGTCACCAGTATAGTAGTCAATCCATTCTGTACCTCTGGGATGCCAGTTCATACGCTGAACGCAGGTTTCCAAATTCTCAAGAAGTCTCATGAGAGAAGTGCGGCTAATCGTTTTAGATGCAATTGTCTTGCTCAACGGCTTGTCCGCATACCTCCGCTGGCTTGCCGCATGCAAATGGATATGAAGAAGCAGAGGAAGACGAAGGCGAGTGCGAAATGGCAGGAGGCGACCTGCCAAATCCAGCGGGATGCCATCAATATAAAGACGAAACATCTGATTCAGGCGAACATCACGGTAGCTCATAAGCGCTAGCGGAGCAAGGAAATGCTGACAGTACTGTCTGTAGGCAATCCACGGCTCGCCTTCGCGATATTTTTCAAAAGAAAGGGTGTCAATAAGCACAGGCTTGCACCCTAAAAACTGGATATTATAGGCACTGCTGTCTTTTAAGGTCATCCCGTACTTGATGGCTCTTTTCTGAATTTCAATCATGGTCAGGGCGGCATCTTTAAGCTGGCTGAAGCACCATTCATAGGGATAGGAAATGAATGGCACCGGTTCCGGCTTGAGAACTTTATAGGCGTCCTTTGTCTGAGCACATGATATGTCAGCTTCATAATGGCTGATAAGTAACCCGCTCTTGCTCAGTTCCTGATAGAGACCGGAGCTCATCAAAAAGTCGTAATGCTCCTGATAGCTCTTGTTCACTTGGCGGTAGGTGGTCCCATTATGAGAAAAGACAAAACCGCTCGGGTCACGGAAGGAACCGAGAACATTCTCGCTACTTGGTGTCATTCTTCTTACCAAACAGCCTGACGAAAAATGATTTGACCCTGAGCCATGGCGTCTTGATAATGGCGAGGCCGCCTATGAGGGTGGCAACGAGAATCTGGATGATGAGACTCCCCGCACCGAGGTCAATGTATGCCAGAACATCAGTGAACTGGCCGGATAGTAAGAGAATGGAGGAACAGAATGCCATACTCTACTCTCCACTTATATTCCACGAAATGTATTGTAATCCAGAAAACCGCTATTTTCAAGAGATGGTGTGCAATCAATCAACTCTCTTGTCTACCCTGACCCCCCCCTCCCCCACCAGAGCCGACAGCCGCTGGTGCAGTTCCGGACAGTATTCCGCGCTGGACAGCTTGAGGTTTGTCGTCTTGGTGCCATTGATAATGGTGAGCTTGACCTCATCTCTTCCCGGGAAGTCCCGCAGCAAGGCGGTCAAGGCGCGGAAGTTGGCAAGGTCAGTCTCTTTATCTTCTGTCTGGCGCATGGTTATCAGGATGCGCCGGGTCTCAGGAGGTGACGGGGCGTTCTCTTTCTTCAGCGCAGGTCTGGCAGGCGGTTGAACGGCTGGTGGCGTGGACTTTAGCGGCTCTCTTTTAGGTTCAGGCTTCACTGGCGCAATGGTAGCCACAGGCGCCGGCTCTGCCTGCTTTTGGGCTTCCGGCTGGTACTGGCTGACCCGCTCACACTGAACCTGCGCCCGGTCTTCCCTTACCCTCACCTTCCCCTCTACCAGAAGAATATTGCCCTCCTGCCACAGGTGGCCTGTCTCATTGAACACCCGGGGCCAGACCATGACTTCAATCTGCCCGCTGAGGTCTTCCAGAATGGCGCTGACAAATGGTTTGCGGTCGCGGGTGAAAAGGTTATGCACCGATACCACCAGCCCGGCAATAGAAACCGCCTGTCCATCCAGCTCCGCGTCAACCTGTCCGCATAACGTCGTCTCCGACCCGATACTGCCCGCAACCGAGCTAAACGGGTGTTCGGAAAGGTAGACGCCCAGAAGTTCCTTCTCCCAGGCTAGCTTGTCTTTGACTGAGGTTTCCGCCGGCTCAAGCTCAAGGCTGGTGGCGGGGGCGGGGGCCGCAACTCCCCACAGGTCAAACATGGTTGCCTGCCCTGTCTCCCGCAGGCGCTGTTCCCGCTGTGCCAAAGCAGTGAGACGGCTTATGTTCGCCAGCAAAGCAGCCCGGCTCACCTTCAGTGAATCAAAGGCACCCGCCTTGATGAGGCTTTCTAAAACACGCCGGTTGACCCCGCGCAGGTCACAGCGCCGGCACAAATCTTCTATTGACTGAAAAGGTCCGTGCTTTCCGCGTTCTGCAATGATGGGCTCAACTGCCGAAGGTCCCACATTTTTAATTGCCGCCAGGCCGAAACGGATAGCCGGCGCCCCGTCCTTTTGTTCAATGGTAAATGTGGTCTGACTGTGATTGACATCAGGCGGCAACACCGCAATACCGAGACGGCGACACTCTGCCACCGCACTGGCGACTTTCTCCTGCTGACCGATGTGACTGATGAGGAAGGCAGTCATGTATTCCGCCGGATAATTGGCTTTCAGGTAAGCGGTCTGGTAGGCGATGAGGGCGTAGGAGAAGCTGTGCGCTTTGTTAAAGGCGTAGCCGGCAAAAGGCTCAATGAGGGAGAAGACCTGTTCTGCCAGCTCGGTGGAAAAGCCGTTCTTGCGCGCCCCGGCGATGAAGTTGCGCTTCTCCTTCTTCATCACCTCGGGTATTTTTTTGCCCATCGCCTTGCGGAAGATGTCCGCCTGCCCCAGGCTGTAGCCGGCAAACGCCCGCACGATGAACAGCACCTGGTCTTGATAGACGATGACCCCATACGTTTCCTCAAGGATAGTGGCGAGGGCGGGGTGAGGATAGCGGATGGGCTCAATGCCATGTTTGGCTTTGATGAAGGTGGGGATATGCTCCATGGGACCGGGGCGGTACAGGGCGACCATGGCGGCAATATCGCTGAAAACGGTGGGTTTCAGGTCTTTTATATAGCGGCGCATGCCAGCACCTTCAAGCTGAAAGACGCCGGTGGTCTCGCCGGCGGAGAGCAGGTCAAACGTCTTCTTATCATCCATCGGGATTTGATACAGGTCTATGTCAACTCCGTGGACCTGTTTGATAATCTCTTTTGCCCGCCCCAGTATGGTGAGGTTTGCCAGCCCCAGGAAGTCCATCTTGAGCAGTCCAATCTGGGCGATGTCTCCCATGGAGAACTGCGTCATCACGGATTCCCGCCCGTTCACCTTCGTGCCGAGCTGGAGGGGAACGTAATTGATGAGCGAGTCCCGGGCGATGACCACGCCGGCGGCGTGAGTGCTGGCGTGGCGGGCAATGCCTTCCACTCTCCGCGCCTGGTCAACGAGGTGGCGCACGATGGGGTCGTCATTGTAAATCGTCCTTAGCTCAATATTCTCTTCCAGTGCCCGCGCCAGCGTCATGGTGGGCGAGTAAGGGACAAGACGGGCAACGCGGTCCACATCTCCATAGGACATGCCCAGCGCACGCCCCACATCCCTGATTGCCGCCCTCGCGCCGAGCGTCCCGAAGGTGATAATCTGGGCAACATGGTCCTGTCCGTACTTGCGTGTGACATAGGCGATGACTTCGTCACGGCGGTCGTCCTGGAAGTCCAGGTCTATATCCGGCATCTCTTTGCGCTCCACATTGAGGAAGCGCTCAAAGACGAGCTTATTCGCCAGCGGGTCAAGCGAGGTGATGCCGAGACAATAGAGGACGATGCTGGCGGCGGCGCTACCTCTCACACCGAACAATATATTCTGCTTCTTTACAAAGGAGATGATGTCCCAGACGACGAGGAAATAGTTGGCAAACTGGGTCTTCTTGATGACGTCAAGTTCATAGTCCAGGCGCTGTTTGATTTCATCCGTCACCTGCGGGTAGCATTTGGGCAGGTTTTCATAGCACAGGGAAGCCAGGAAGTCGTCAGCGGTCTTGCCTTCAGGGAGCCCGATTTCCGGCAGGTGCAGACGACCGAACTCAAGCTTAAGGTTGCACATATCAGCGATGCGGCTGGTGTTTTTCATCGCCTCAGGCAAGTCTTGGAAAAGCTCTGCCATCTCCTGAGGGCTTCTCAGGTAGAAGAAATCGCCCGCCATCTTCAGGCGTTTCTCATCGTTGACTGAGGTGTTCGTGCCAATGCAGAGGAGAAGGTCATGAGCAGAGGCGTCCTCGCGGTTGACATAGTGCACGTCATTGGTCGCCACGAGGGGTATATTCAGCTCTTTGCCCATTTGAATCAGGACTTTATTGACCTGTTCAAGCTCAGGAATGGGATGGCGCTGTATCTCAAAGTAAAAATCGCTGAAGGTCTCCTTATACCACAACGCCGCCTGCCTGGCATCCTCAAGGCGGCCCCCAATGATAAGCTGGGGCACCTCCCCGGCGACGCAACTGGTGAGCGCCACCAGCCCATCGCGGTGTTTCTGCAGGAGCTCCCGGTCAACCCTTGGCTTATAATAGAAGCCCTCAAGGTGAGCTCTGGTGACCAGCTGAATCAGGTTTTGATAGCCGGCGCGGTCTTTAGCAAGGAGGATGAGGTGATAATTGTTCTTTTCTCCCGCCGGGCGGCTGTGCCGGCCTCCCGGCGCGATATACACCTCACAGCCAATGATGGGCTTGATGCCTGCTTCGGTCGCCGTGCGGTAGAACTCAATGACGCCGTACATGACGCCGTGGTCAGTGATTGCCAGGCTATCCATGCCCATCTCTTTCGCCCGGGCAATGAGATGGGGAATGCGGCTCATACCGTCAAGCAGACTGTATTCAGTATGGACATGAAGATGGGTGAACATGGGACTCCTCAGAGAAATGTAATCCCATTATAGCACAGGGAAAACATTGTTTGGGTAGTCCGCGTTATGTCAAAAAGATTTCCCTTGCCTCAAGAAGAACGAGTTTACTGCACCATCTTAGTCCCCTCTCTTGAGAATCTAGTGCAGGAAGGGGGAGAAAAAGAAGAAGGGGCTCTGCCCTCTCTAAATACTTCCCCTTACCTTCATTAATCCCGCTAAGGGAAGGGGTAAGGGGATAGGTCACACTATCCTTTTCCAGCCTGACAGTGTAAAATCTGAATACCGGGAAATGCCAGTGAAAACGATAACTCGCATCGCGCAGTTTCTGTTTATTCTCTGCCTGCCTTTTCTCCTGCTCATGGCAAGCATCAGCGGGGCGGTCAATTGCGCCCGGCTTTACCAGTACGGCTTTGAGAAATATAACGTCAGCCAGACCACCGGCATTGAAAGTGCTGAATTAAAGAAAGCGGCGCGGGGACTGATTCACTACTTTAACTCAGGAGAAGAACCAATCAATCTCACCGTTATGAAAGACGGCAAGCCCTTCACCCTTTTCAATCAGCGGGAAATAGTCCACCTGAAGGACGTGAAAGATTTAATTCACTTTGGCTATCGCGTCCTGCTGGGGACGTTTCTTTACGCCCTCGCCTATGTGCTGTACAGCCTTTTCTGGCGCCGGGACAAGCGCCGGCTGGCGCAGTGGCTGATGTGGGGTGGCGGTCTCACCATAGCCATCATACTGGCGCTGGGTCTCACCGCCGTCCTGAACTTTGACCAGTTCTTTCTCCAGTTCCACCTGCTCAGCTTCGCCAACGACTTCTGGATGCTGGACCCCAGCCGGGACTATCTCATCATGCTCTTCCCTCAGGGTTTCTGGTATGATGCCACGCTGTTCATCGCGCTGGGGACGCTGGCGGTGGCGGTGATGATGGGAGTGACTGGCTATTTTCTGTGCGCCGCGCAGGATAGACGAACGATACCACCAGCAGCACAATCCCGCCGATGAGACAGCCCAGGCTGAAGACTTCAAGAGGCTTCATGAGGTCAAGGGAAAGCTGTGCCGTCCATGTCTGAAGTGAGGGGGGTATCATATCCATGCCGGGCAGAGTGAAGCCCTTAGGTGCCAGAATTTTGGCGGCCCAGATGCTGGCATACTCAAAAAAGCCGAAGGTCAGGAAAGTGATGCCCAGCCCGCGCGTGATTTTCTTCACATCAAGCTGAAGCAGGATGGTGAGGACAATAAGCAGTAACATGAAGGCAATCAAGCCATTATAGATAAGGGGGACATAGCTGAGCCACCGCTTAGCAATCGTCAATTGTGCCATTGTTTCTGGCGGAATATCGCCCTCGCTGAGGCTGAATCGGTCAGGGACCATGCCGGCGTACTCCTGGTAAAGCTGTTCAAATGCCTGCTCTTTAGCTGATTGAGGCAAGCTGGCATACTCAGGCGGCAGGTTCTGCATGAACGCCTGTCTCATGCTGTCTTTCAGGCTACCTTTGAGCGCCGTCAGTGAGACAGAAAAGCTGAGCCGATCAGCTTTGCCGAGCATGAAGTCATAAAAGGTGGTAATAAGGGCGCGCGCCTGCTCTTTGAGCCATGGCTCCTGAGACGGCAGAATGGCATAGATGGCATCTTTCACGGGCTTGGCTTCTGGCGGAATCTGGACAGCTATCTGAGGTTCAACCAGCTCTTTGACCGCCTGCGTCACATTGAGCTTGTCCACCTCATCCGCCACAAAGTCAGCATTTAACAGCGTGCTCTTTGCCGTGAACGCAAAGCCAAATACGGTAAGTGAAAGAAAGAGGAGGAAACTGAGGAGACTAAGCGCCAGACCTTTCAGAACCTTCATTATAACCCTCCGGCATCAGGTTTTTAGCTTGCCTGCATTTTACCACACCTGAAGATAAAAACACTATACAGGAAATTTGGGGTCAAACAGGTGTTAGAAGCGCTTACGAGAGTTGACGCAGGCATAAAAATTCCTGTAGAATGAGGCTTGCTATATGGGCGGTTAGCTCAGCTGGTTAGAGCGCTGCGTTGACATCGCAGAGGTCAGTGGTTCGAGTCCTCTACCGCCCAGTTCTATTTTCCTGCAACTTTGGCGCCATCCGTGCTGAAACGTTTTACGTCTTATGACCTGGAGACGCGCTTTATCCTTTGCCATTCTCAATGATTTAAGCCGAAAGGCTTAATAGCGCGAGGCGCCAATTTCTTCCATCTTCCCGGTGACGAGGAAGATGATGCGTTCGCAGATATTGGTGACACGGTCAGCACTGCGCTCCAGGTTATGGGCGACCCAGATAAGCCGCGTCGCCCTCTTTATTGTCTTGGCGTCCTCTGCCATGAAAGTGATAAGCTCACGGAAGACCTGGTCATAGAGCGCATCAACCTCATCATCCTCTGCGCTTATCTGGCGCGCCGCCTCTGCGTCACGATTGATGAATGCATCAAGACTGCGGTGGAGCATGCTTGCCGTTTTTTCCGCCATGCGCGGCAGGTCAATAAGCGGCTTCAAAGGCGGCTCATCACCGGTGAGGATTACAATGCGAGCAATGCCGACCCCGTGGTCGCCGATTCGTTCCAGTTCAGTGATGACGTTCAGCACACTAATAATGGTGCGCAGGTCAGTTGCCATCGGCTGCTGAGTAGCGATGAGCTGGATGCATTGCTCTTCTATCTGGAAGCGTTTTTCGTTGACCAGTTTATCATCAGCAATGACCTGCTCTGCCATGGTGATATCCCGCTTCTTGAGCGCTTCTATGGAGCGCAGAATGGCTTTTTCCACCATACTGCCCATAGCAAGGACGTCATCCTGTATTGCTCTCAGTTTTTTGTGAAAGACGGCCCTGATTTCCATGTCATACCTCCTCGGGCGGTTAGCCAAACCTGCCGGTGATGTAGTCCTCTGTCCGCTTATCCTTCGGATTGGTGAACAGTTCTGAGGTAGGTCCATGCTCCACGAGCACGCCTGCCCTGTCCTCTTCCATCATGAAGAAAGCCGCCATATCGGATACGCGCGCCGCCTGCTGCATATTATGGGTGACGATGACGATGGTGTAATCATGGGAGAGGTTTCTCATCAGGTCCTCAATTTTCAAGGTTGCTACCGGATCAAGAGCACTACACGGCTCATCCATCAGGATGACCTCCGGCTCCACAGCAAGCACCCGGGCGATGCATAGCCTCTGCTGCTGACCTCCGGAAAGCGCCATGCCTGACTGGTGGAGCTTGTCCTTTACTTCATCCCACAGCGCCGCCTGCCTGAGGCTTTGCTCCACAATCATGTCCAGCTCACTGCGGCTCTTTTTGCCGTGCCGTCTTGGCCCGAAGGCGACATTCTCATAAACTGACATGGGGAAAGGGTTCGGCTTCTGGAAGACCATGCCCACCCGCTTTCTCAGCTCCACCACGTCAATGGTTCGGTCGTAGATGGGGATGCCGTCAATTGAGACCAGCCCTTCCACCCTGGCGCCGGAGATGAGGTCATTCATCCGGTTGAACAGCCGTAAAAAAGATGATTTGCCGCAACCTGATGGCCCGATGATGGCGGTGATGGCTTTTTCCGGGATTTCCAGAGTAATCGCGCGCAGAGCCTGAAAACTGCCGTAGAAAAGGCTGACTTTCTCAGTCCTCAGCTTTATCCTCAGTTCCCGGGTGCTGTGGCTGTTTGCCAGCGCCACTTTCATAGTCATCAGACGGTCCTCCTTTGGCGGAAACGGAGCCTGATAAAAATCGCCAGAAGGTTAAATGATAATACCACCACCAGCAATACCAGAGCAATCCCCCACATGATGGTCTTGGGCATCCCGGGGACATGGGCGGCTGCCGTATAGAGATGATAGGGCAGAGCCATGAACTGGTCAAAGGGAGAGGAAGGTAATCCCGGCACAATGAAGGCGGCACCGACGACCAGAATGGGCGCCGTTTCACCAGCCGCACGGCTCATGGCAAGGATTGCGCCAGTGATGATTCCGGGCATTGCCTGTGGCAGTATGATGTGGCGGATGGTCTGCCAGCGGGTAACGCCCACCGCCAGACTGCCCTCCAGGTACTCTTTGGGCACAGCTAAAATTGCTTCGCGGGAGGTGGTGATGGTCATTGCCAGCGCCTGACAGGCAAGAGTGAGGCTGGCGGCAAGAAGGGACATGCCAAACTTGAATGTCATCACAAATAGCCCCAGCCCGAACAGACCAAAGACGATACTGGGCACGCCGGCGAGGTTGAGGATTGCCATGTTGATGAGTCTGGTGAGCCAGTTATCACGGGCGTATTCACTGAGATAGATACCGGCAAGTACCCCCACCGGTAGAGCAAATATCAGCGTTCCCAGCATAAGGTAAAACGAGCCAACAATCGCCGGGAAAATGCCGCCGGCTTTGCCTGCCTGAGAGGGCGGCTGTGTCAGAAAATCAATGGAAATGACGCCACTGCCATTTAACACCATATAGATAACAATGTAAATTACGGGCGCGACCGCAATTGTCGTCGCCAGGATGAGCAGGCTGAAGGCAAAGCGCTGTGTCACCTTTCGCGATGATATGGACCGAAATGTCATCTTCGTTTTCATCTGGGGAACTTTCTCTTCTGTCTTTGCAGGACTCTATCTGCCACCAGGTTAACCAGAAGTGTCATGACGAAAAGCACTAACCCGATGGCGAACAGCGCCTGATACTGCGGACCGCCACGGACGGCATTGCCAATCCCGGAGGCGATGGCGGCGGTCATGGGCATCATGGGGTCAGTGGGTGATACGGGCACTGCCAGCGCACCGCCGGCAACCATGAGCACAGTCATTGTTTCACCGATGGCACGTCCCACGCCGAGCATGATTGCCGCCGCAATCCCGGAAATCGCCCCGGGAATGCAGACATGGATAACGGTCTCCCACTTTGTCGCCCCCAAGGCGTATGAAGCCTCGCGGAATGAGGCCGGGACAGCGCTCAAAGCATCTTCTGAAACGCTGACGATGATGGGCAGGCTCATTAAGGACAGCATAATAGATGCCGTGAGCCCGCATAGTCCCGTGTTCAGGTGAAACAGGCTCTGGATAAAAGGCGATAGGAGCACCAAGCCGATGAATCCCATAACGACCGATGGTATGCCAGCGAGAAGCTCAATGATGGGCTTCACCGTCTCCCGCACGCGTCCGGGAGCAATTTCAGCGAGGTAGGCGGCACAGCCCACGCCGATGGGGATAGCAATTATAGTTGAGATAACCGTCACCCACAGCGTGGCGATGAAAAACGGGAGAATGCCAAAGGTGGGGGGCTCGGAGACAGGATACCACTTTGTCCCGAAGAAGAACGCCCAGGGCGGGGTATGGGCAAAGACGGGTAGTCCTTCCCGCAGGAGAAGGAGCAGGACACCGAGCAGGATGATGATTGCCAGAATGCCATTGAAAAAAATCCAGCTTTCAATGAGTTTTTCACTTAAACGCCACCGCCGCCGGAGGCTCTGTGCGAGTCCGGCGACGGCGACGGTGGAGGTACCCCTAGGCTCCATGGGGGTGTGTATTCCTTTCTTCAGTGTCTGCCTGTCTTAGCGCCTATCAGCGGAGACAGCTTCTTTATTATACTATTTTGGCGGCTATTTTTTAACCGGTATGTAGCCTACCTCAGACACTTTTTTCTGTCCTTCCGCTGAGAGACAGTAGTCAATGAAGGCTTTAATCAGACCGGTCGGTGCTCCATTGGTGTAGAACAGGAGAGGACGGGAGATGGGATAACTGCCATCAAGAACAGTGGCTTCACTGGGGAGAATGCCGGGGTCGCTGGCAGTCTTCTTTATCTTCAAGAGCTTGACCTGGCTCGTCACATAGCCCAGGCCGGGATAGAAGATGGCATTGGCATTTTTAGCAACCTCGGTCACACCCGCTTCAGTTGAGGGCAGGAAAAGCACCTTGGGTCCGTACTCAAGTTTGGTATCTTTGGTGGGGAGCCCTTCCATCTGGACGACGTGTTCTTTGAAGAAGACATGGGTGCCGGAGTTCGTGTCCCGGGAGAGGGCGACGATGGGTGCGTCATTGCCGCCCACCTCTTTCCAGTTGACTATTTTGTTGGTGTAGATAGCGGAGAGCTGTTCAATGGTCAGCTCTGAGACCGGGTTTGCCGGATTGACCACCACTGCGAGACCATCGCTGGCGACTTGGATTTCATAAGGGTTCACGCCTTTGGCTTTCGCCTGGTCAATTTCACTGGACTTGATTTTGCGGGAAGACTGGCAGATGTCTGTGGTACCGTCAATGAGGGCGGCGATGCCGGCGCCTGAGCCGGGACCGCTCACCGCGATGTTTACCTTTGGGTGGGCTTTCATGAACTCTTCAGCCCAGACGGTGGAGATGGGCGTAACCGTGTTTGAACCGATGATTTTGAAGCTCCCGGATAACTGTGGAGCGGGTGCCGGGGCAGGAGCCGTTACCGTTACCGTTGGCGCTGGGGCTGTGACTGTTACCGTTGGTGCCGGGGCGGGTGCTGGTGATGGTGCCGGGGCGGGTGCTGGAGCAGGCGGCTTTTGCGCACAACCAGTGAGAACAAGGGCTCCGAGAAGCAGTGTGGTGACAACCAGGATGAGACGATTTTTGTTTTTGCCGATGAACATTAGTCCTCCTTCTTACTATTTGCCAGCATTAACCGCTGGCTGGCTTCATCGCTGATTATTATGATTGCTGGAGTTCTTTCAGCAGTTTTTCAACCCTGATTCTGATTTCATCCCGTATCCTGCGGACTTCCTCAATCGGCTTGTCTTTAGGGTCTTCCAGATGCCAGTCTTCCGTTGGGGCGAAGCTTGCCGGGCAGGTCTCCTCTACCCCACAGCCCATAGTGATGACCCGGTCAGCGCCCTCCATCATCTCCATGGTTAGAAGTTTGGGCGTCTGCTGGCTCATATCAATGCCTACCTCTTTCATCGCCGCCACTGCGGTGGCACTGATTCTATCTGCGGGCTTAGTGCCGGCAGAGATAGCGTAAGCCTCTCCTTTTGCCATGTGGTTAAAGAATGCTTCTGCCATCTGGCTCCGCCCGGAGTTCCCCACGCAGACAAACAAGACTTTCTTCATTTTTGTCCTTCTGTAAAAAACTATAACAGGTGTGGTTTAAGAATGGTTTAAGAAATGGTTAAGGTTTTGTTAAATCTCAGGGGTTATTTTACCTGGCGGAGCGGTAAGCTAAAGCTGAATGTGGAGCCTTTGCCCAGTTCGCTCTCAACCTGAATGGTGCCGCCGTGTGCCTGAACGATGTGCTTGGCGATGGCAAGCCCCAGTCCGGTGCCTCCGGAAGAGCGGGCTCTGTCTGCCCGCCAGAAGCGCTCAAAGACGTGAGGAATGTCCTCGCTTGAGATGCCGATGCCGGTATCCTGTACACGCACAGAAACGGTCTCTCCTTCCGGTGCGGCAGAGATGGTGATTTTACCTCCGGATGGGGTGAACTTTATGGCGTTATGGACAATGTTCGCAATGACCTGCTGAATTCTCTCTCTATCCACAGTGACGGCAGGCAGGTCAGGTGGTAATTCAATTGATATGGAGACTCCCTGCCTTTGCGCCAGAGGCGCCAGGCGCGCCACCGTCAATTCAATCAGTGTTTTCAAGTCAGACGGTTCCAGATGAAGCTCTGCCTTACCGCTTTCAATATGAGAGAGCTCAGTGAGCTCGGTCGTCAAACGGGTCAGGCGGTCCACTTCAGCGTTAATCTTAGCCAGAAAATCTTGCGCGGTCTTCCGGTCATCAATGGCGCCATCAGCAAGGGTCTCAGCCATGGCTTTTATGGAAGCAAGAGGAGTCCTCAATTCATGAGAAATGTTGCCGATAAGCTCCCGCCGCATGGTCTGGAGACTGCGCAGTTCCGTGAGGTCCTGAAAAAGGACAAGCACACCGCTCCGCGTTTGATTTTGATGCAATGGAATAGCTATGGCCTGCAGGAAACGCCTCGTTTTACCTGACTCTAGCTGTATCGTCTGTTCTTTTCCGGTGCTGAGGCAAGCTTTAACCATGGCATCAATCTCGTGGTCGCGGACGATTTCAATCAGGTTTTGACCTACTGCTCGGTCGCTTTTGAAATTGAAAAGAATCTCAGCCGCGGGATTGGCGAATGCCACCTGTCCTTCCGGGTCAACCATGATGACGCCGTCAGCCATTGCGGATAGCACAACAGCGATTTTATCTCTCTCTGCGGTCAAGTCCCTTAGTTTTCTTTGCAGACTGGAGGCAAGCTCATTAAAGGCATTAATCAATTGACCCACTTCATCTTTCAGGTTGGTCACCAGCGCTGGGTGAACCTCTCCCAGGGACAACTTCCTGGCGGATTGCGTTACGCGGCTCACCGGCAGCGCCGTGCGGCGGGCGAGGAGGACTGAAACAATTAACGCCAGCGCAAAGGTGATTGCTGTAAGGGAAATAAACAGGGTGCGGATGTAATCCACCGCGTTTTCTACTGAGGTAAGTGACAGGGCGATGCGCACCACTCCTGCCGGTCCGGTATCGCTGGCGACGGGCAGGGCGACATATAGCAGGCGCTGGCCGGCTGTGGTGCTGTAGCGGATAGCTTCTCCATAGCCTTCAATGAGGGCAGACACTACCTCTGGACGTGTGGCGCTGTTCTCCATGGTCTGCGGGTTTTCATATGAATCGCCAAGAACGGTGCCGTCCGGAGCAATGACGGTGATGCAGGTGTCAGTCTGTTGTCCGATAGTTTTGGCAAATTCATCAAAGCGGGACTGGCTGGCATGGGTGGTGAACAGCGGACTGAATATGGCTACGGCTAGCTTGGCTTCTTTTTCAGCGCGTGAGCGCAGGTTTGCTATCTGGTTGTCTGCGGTGTAATCCGTGATGACAAAACCAGTGACGCCCATGCCCGCCAGCACGACGATACTAAACCATACCGCCAGGCGCCACTGAATACGGGTGAACACCGTCAACCTTCCATCTTATAACCAGCGCCGCGCACCGTGATGAGACGGGTGGGGCGGTCCGGGTCTGGCTCTATTTTAGTCCTGAGCCAGCGGATGTGGACATCAACCGTACGGCTATCCCCGGCAAAGTCATATCCCCATACCTTGTTGAGCAGATGCTCCCGGCTGAAGACATGTCCCTTGTTTTGAGCGAGGAAGAAGAGGAGCTCAAATTCTTTGGGAGTCAAGCTCAACAAGGCATTGCCCCGCATGACCCTGCGGCGGGAGGTGTCTATCAACAGGTCACCGATGTTGATTATTTTTTCTTTTTCAGGCTCTGCCCGGCTCATCTCAGCACGGCGCAACATCGCCCGCACCCTCGCCAGCAATTCCCTCATGCTGAAGGGTTTAGTCATATAGTCATCAGCGCCCACCTCCAGTCCCACGATTTTGTCAATCTCCTCGCTTTTTGCGGTGAGCATGATGATGGGTGCCGTAGTTTCTTTGCGCAGGATGCGGCAGAGCTCAAGTCCGCTCATTTTGGGGAGCATGATATCAAGGATAATGAGACGAGGCGTCCTCTGACGTGCTTTTAACAGTGCCTCTTCTCCATCTCTTGCGCTCGTTACCGTGTAGCCCTCTTTCTTCAGATTATAGGTGAGGACATCAACCAGATTCTGGTCATCCTCAACAATGAGAATAGAATGTTCTGCCATGGCTATCTTTATGACCTTTTCCCCTTAAATTCCCACAGCATCAACATCTGAACTTTTAATCATCAAATGTTATTGCAAGAAAATACTTCTAGCTAAGCGCATTATACAACGCATGCGCATGGGCGACAAGATTGGAGTCTACGGAGCATACTGCAGGCTTACTGCTACTTTTTCAGAGGGGAAGATGTATCAGCATTTCTGGATGAGAGTCACAAGGTATCTTTGAAGTAACTTTGTTTCCGAACGCAGAGATACGCCGGTACCTCACCTGTCCTGATGTGATAGCCCCACCCAGTACGCCGGCGTATATTACGCGGTCTGCCTGGAATCAGGGAGCTGATTGCTTTCCGGTGGGCGCCGCCCGCAGGAGGAGTCCGCTCTTTTTTGTGCCACAAATATGCTCACGATGGCAGGGTCAAACTGGGTCCCGGCGCCTTTTTCCAGCTCTTGGATTGCCTGTTCGGTGCTCATGCGCGGGCGGTAAGGACGGTCTGAGGTCATGGCGTCAAAAGCATCTGCCACGCCGATGATTCTCGCCCCGAGCGGAATCGCCTCACCGGAGAGGTGGTTCTCATAGCCATGCCCATCATAGTGATGATGATGATAGCGCACCATATCTGATATCTCTTCATTAAATATCGGCTTTACGATTTCCTGCCCGATGTGCACATGGGACATGATGTGATGGTA
>Ga0185342_1000111_pt1 | contig 46068 bp, 32 predicted proteins | sample ConPoolayeEmetaG_FD_128045 | JGI IMG/M metagenome (GOLD analysis project Ga0185342, IMG submission 128045) | Hot spring microbial mat communities from California, USA to study Microbial Dark Matter (Phase II) - Cone Pool mat layer E metaG... ... | reverse complement strand
GCCTTCAGCTCCGCCCGAGCCGGTTTTTTTTCTGCGCCCAGAGATTTTCGCTTCCGCCAGATTCTGAAACCGTTGCCGAGCGGGCCCAAAATGTCGAGCGTTTCCCCCGGTTTTTTTTCCGCCAGGATGGAGGTGCCGATCCCGGTCCGGGCAAAAAAAATCTCGACGGTTCCGGTTTCGCGGCCGTGGATGCTGAACGGGCGCCTGAGCAGAGGAAACGGCTCCTGGCTTGCTCGAATCATCAGAAACTGGCCGGGTTTGGCCTCGGCCGCAATCCGGGGGGAACGCAAACCGAGACAGACATAATCGCCCCAGGTTTTTTTCCGGACGATCAAGGCTGCGGAATCTTTGTGCATCGGGGCGTCTTGTTGGTCAAAAATAACAGATTCACGCGCCTTTGGCAAGGCGGCGAGAAGGAAAAAAGGAATGATCCACGACTTTGACAAAGCCCCGTTTTTTAGCTCATAATCAGAGCGGATTAATTTATCGGCGGGATTTTTCGGCCCATCGACGTCACCCCGCCGCAAGGAGCAATGATCGATGAATATTTCTTACCGGGGCCGGACGATCCAGGCCTCTCCGATTCGAAAGTTCAAGCCGATCGCCGACGAAGCCATCCGAAGGGGAATCAAGGTCTATTTTCTCAACATCGGCGATCCCGATGTTCCGACGCCGCGGCCCGTCATGGAGGCCTTCCATGGATTCAACGATGAGGTCCTTGCGTATGGGCCGGCCCAGGGTTTCCTCGAATTGCGCCAGGCCATCGCCGACTACTTCTCGGGCTACGGCATCGCCCTGACCGCGGACAATGTCATCATCACGACCGGAGGTTCGGAGGCCATCCTTTTTGCTTTCTGCGTCGTCGGGGATCCCGGGGACGAGATCATGATTCCCGAGCCTTTCTACACGAACTACAACGGCTACGCCTCCATCGCCTCGCTCAAGATCGTTCCTCTTCCCCTCCGGGTCGAGGACGGATTCCGTCTCCCATCGCGAGCCGAAATCGAATCCCGGATCACGCCGCGGACGAAGGCGATCCTCCTTTGTTCGCCGAATAATCCCATGGGTACGGTCTACACCCGCGAGGAGCTCCACCGGGTCGTCGCCATTGCCCGGGAACGCGATCTTTTCCTCATCGGCGATGAGGTCTATAAGGAATTCGTTTACGACGGCGCGAGCCACCTCAGCGTCCTCGAATTTCCCGAGATCGGCGAGCGGACGATCGTCGTCGACAGCATCTCCAAAAGGTTCAGTTGCTGCGGCGCCCGGGTCGGAGCGTTCATCACCCGGAACGGCGACGTTTTCCAGGCGGTGCTCAGGTTTGCCCAGGCCCGCCTCTGCCCGCCGAGCGTCGAGCAGCGGGCCGCCCTGGCGGCCTACCGGATGGGCATGGACTACTTCACGCCCGTCAAGCAGGAATACCAGCGGCGACGCGATGCCCTTTACGAGGGACTCCTCAGCATTCCGGGCGTTGTCGCCTACAAGCCTCAGGGCGCATTCTATATCACGGTCAAGCTGCCGATCAAAGATTGCGACCACTTCGTCACCTGGATGCTGAGCGAATTCAATCTCGACGGCGAGACCGTCATGGTGGCTCCGGCGGCGGGTTTCTACTCGACGCCGGGAAAAGGACTCGATGAAGTTCGGATCGCCTATGTCCTCGAGGTCGAAAAGATCAAGCGGGGAATCGAAATCCTGCGCGCCGGACTGGCGAAATACACCTCGATTTTTGCCTGAGAAAGGGGAATAGCGAGGCGAGGCGGTCGGCGATGAGGAAAATCGCGGTCGAGATTCTGGCCGTCGTCGCTCTGAGCGTCGTCCTCGGCACGGCCGTGAATTTTTCTCTTGTCCGCCGGTTTTTTTCCGGCGAGTTTCGTCAGGGCTTCGTCGACCGGGAGAAGTACCCGGGAATTCGCTACATCACGCTCGCCGAAGCCGAGGATTTGTTCTCCCATGGACAGGAGGCTGCGCTCTTCATCGACAGCCGAAGCCGGGAGGAATATGCCGCCGGCCACATTCCGGGAGCTTTGAGCCTGGCGCTTGAAGAGCATGCCGGAGGGCTGGCCGAGGGAGAGGTCGCCGCGCCGGTCGAAAAACCCATTGTGGTCTATTGCGAGGGCGGAGATTGCGCGACTTCAACGGCCATGGCCAAATGGATTTCCGCCCGGGGATTTCAGGATGTCAGGATTTTTTCCGGCGGTTTTGCGGAATGGGCCGCCGCCGGATTGCCCGTGGAGAAATCCGAGTGAGAGGTTGCGCGTCTTGAGATCGGAACAGCGGAGCCGAGAGAAATGATTCGGAACCGGATCGTCCTTTTTCTTTTTCGCCTCATCGTCGGGGGAGTCTTCATCTGGGCCGGGAGCCTGAAGATTGCCGATCCTCTGGGATTTGCTCAATCGATCCAGAACTATCAGGCCTTTCCTCGCCCGCTTGTTTTTCTTATCGCCGTCGTTCTTCCCTGGGTCGAAGTGCTGGCCGGCGCATTTTTGATCCTGGGGCTGTGGCGGCGGTCGAGCGCGCTGCTCCTTTCTCTTCTCCTTTTCGGATTTATCGCTCTCGTCGCCTTCGCTCTTCTCCGGGGGATCGACACTTCCTGCGGCTGCTTCGGCAGTCTCAGCCGACGCGCCGACCTCGGCTTGATTCTCACCGACCTCGTCCTCCTCTTTTTTGCCCTCAGCGTTTTCCTGGCCGATCGCCGAGCGCGGATCTCCTCATTTCTGGAAAATTCATCCAAGACGCCGGCATCGAGCCGCTTTTGATTTTCCCAGGTTTCCTGGGGGATTTAATCGGCGTCAGGAAAAATCTCGAAGATCCGCGGCAAAGACGCCGTCCCGGTTGACGCCGCTCGAGCAAAGTCATATCCTTAGATCATGCCTTTTCCGTCGTCGCCCGAGTTCCAAAAGGGGACGAGAATTGCGGTCGTCCTTTTCGTCTGGGGATTTACGGCCTGGCTTATCTATCCCTTGCTTTTTCTGGACACGGTCACACTTCATAACGCCACCAACTATTTCTATCGCTCCGCCCTGGGAATCATCATCATGATCATCCTTTTCGGCAAAGCTGTCTTCGATCTTTTTTTCCCCCTCGATGCCTCGCCGAAGAGAGCGACCGTTCATGTCATTTTTTTGACGGTCTATGCCCTGATGATGGCCGGCGGGATCATCCTCCTGTTGATGCGGATTCTCCTCCTCTATTTGAAAAGCGACTCCGAAGGCCGCCTCTTTTAGTTTGGTTGGCCGGGCGACATCCGGTGTCCGATAAAGCCGAACAGATTCAGAAGCTCGGCGCTTTGAGCAGAGATTTGAATCCGCTGAGGGTCTGTGGTATGAGAAAGGAAGGCAGGGAAAGCCGATGATCGGCCGGCTTTTAAAGCATTATCAGGTCGAGGAGCTAATCGGAGAGGGAGGAATGGGAGTCGTCTACCGGGCGTGCGACATCCAGCTCCAGCGCTCTGTTGCTCTTAAGGTGCTCAGCCCCGAGCTGATCGCCGATCCGGGCCGAAAAAAACGGTTCTTGGTCGAGGCCAGAGCCGCTGCGGCCGTCAGCCATCCGGCGATCGCCCAGATCTATGAAATTGACGAGGCCGACGGGACCGCATTCATCGCCATGGAATTCGTGGACGGCCGGACCGTCGGCCGACTGGTTCGGGAAGGCGAGATCGATCTTTTGGGGGCGGTAGAAATCGGACTCCAGGTCGCTGAAGGTCTGGCCAAAGCCCACGAGGCCAGGATCATCCACCGGGACATCAAATCCGATAACATCATGGTCACGCGGGACGGCCACGCCAAGCTCCTCGACTTCGGGCTGGCCAAGCTCATGGAAACGGGTTCGGAGGATAGCCTGGGGCCCCAAACCCTCAGCCGGACGCTGACGTTGGAGCAGGCTCACACTCTGGCGGGAGCCGTCCTGGGAACGCTGAACTATATGAGTCCCGAGCAGGCGAGAGGTCGGGTTCTGGATCATAGGAGCGATATTTTCTCTCTGGGAGTCGTTCTCTATGAGATGGTTTCGGGCGAACTGCCGTTCAAAGGGGATTCTCCCCTCGACACGATGCATGCGATTGCTTTTGAGGAAGCGAAGCCCGTGACCGCCCTGCGGCGCAACTTGCCTCTCCAAATCCACCAAATCATCTCCCGCTGCTTGCGCAAGCGTCCCGAAGACCGCTATCCCGACGCCCGCGAGATGGCCGCTGACCTCAAGCGCTTGAAATCCGACCTTGAAACAGGCATGCGTTTCTCTTTGACTCCGGCCCAGCGAGTGCGAAACTGGATGGAGTCGGCTAAAACTTTGATTCCTTTCGGCACGAAAGGAATTATCCTGGCGAGTGCCATCCTGGTCGTCGCCATCGTCCTCTTCTTCACCCGGATCCAGTGGGGAAGCCTGGTTGGACCCGCTTTTCTGGCATTTTTCGGCTACAGGATTGTCCGCAACCGGAAGCGCCGGCTGATCAAAGATTTGACCAAGAAAATCTCGGCGCTTCCCGAAGTCCTGGCCGTTCTCGCGCGGGAAGATCAGTTGACCGTTGTTCTGGACAAAGCTCCGGCCCGGACCTATATCCGCATTTCCAGCCTGGTCGATTCGGCCAATGCCAAGCTCTTCTTTGGCAAGCCGCTGGCGGTTCAGATCAAGGACGGTCTGAGCGATGAGGAGACCCAGCGTTTGGTCCGCCAGCCCGGAGTCCTTTATATCCGAGAGGATGGAGAGAATTGAGAATTGGGGTCAGGTCTTAACATTTGACAGATCAGAACGCGCTCTTCCGTCCGCGAATTGTCAATTTTTAAGACCTGACCCCGAGAGAGGTGGCCGATGATAAAAGGCGATGCAACCGTTAAAACCAGAGAGACGGAAATTCTGATCGTCGGTGGGGGGCCGGCTGGCTACGCCGCCGGTATTTACGCCTCCCGGGCCGGAAGAAAGACGATCATCCTGGAAGGGCGGGGCAAGTCGCGTCTCTCCATAGGCTACGAAATCGAAAACTATCCGGGTTTCCGGTCCATCAACAGCCGCGAGCTGCTGGACAGATTTAGAAGCCAGGCGGCTGATTTCGGAGCCGAGACCATCGCGGAAGACGCCATCGACTTCAACTTGAGTCACGAGATCAAGCATGTGGTCACGCGGGAATCGCTCATCGGGGCCAAGGCCGTGATTCTGGCGACGGGTAAGCCTGTGCGAAAAGAGAAGATGATCGCGGGAGAGGCAAGGCTGCTGGGGATGGGAGTGAGCTACTGCGCCACCTGCGACGGTCCGCTCTATCGCGGTCAGGAGGTCGCGGTCGTCGGAAGCTCGGCGGAAGCGCTTGAGGACGTGCTTGCCCTCGACCAGATGGGCTGCCGGGTACACTGGTTTCCTGGGGTGAGGAAAGACGCGGTCGCCGCGCCCGAGCGGGTCGAAGAAATCGGCCGCAAAGGGATCGTCATCTATTGGGAGACCGCGGTCAAAGAGATCGGCGGCGATAAAGGTGTCGAGAAGATCAAGATTGTAACGGCGGAAGGACGAGAGGATGACCTTCCGGTCTCCGGTTGTTTTATTTTCCGGGACAGTCTCACTTCCCCCTTATTCTTGAAAGCCGGCCTGAAGCTCGACCACGGGCAATGCCTCGCCGTCGACCGCTTCCAGAGGACGAATATCGACGGCGTTTTCGCCGCTGGCGATATCGCCTGCGGCGGCATGCAGGTAGTCACGGCGGCCGGAGAGGGCGCCATGGCCGCCCTGCAGGCGATCGCCTATCTCCGCCGGGGCCTTTGACCGGAGCGATTTCGCTCCAAGCCGGCATTTCCCAAATTGAGATCTTCTGAACGATAAGGACCAAGGAATCCTTTCTGGCCTGAATTTCGGACGAAGCGCGCGTCTTCCCGTAAGAGAAAAGGATTGACGAACCGGCGCGGGAAAAATTATTGTTTCTCGACGATCCGGTATTCGAAAATCTGAGCGCCGCGCATCCGGTCGATGAGCAACAGGCGGTCGCCGGCGATGCGGATGCCGTCGATGAAATGACCGACGGGGATGGCGCCGAGGAGAATTCCGTCCGGATCATAGACTTCGAGCCTGGAGGCGTCGGTTTCGCGGAGCTCGATGTTCCCCACGGGTTTCATCGACATGCTCCGCTGCCCGTCGGTCATGCTCACACCGACCGCCATCCCGGCGGACTCTTCCTTCTTCAGCTGCCGCCTGAGAGCCGGGACCCAGACCCGGCCTTTTCCATCGACCGCAATGCCGACCGAACAGCTGTTCATCCGCGGCATTTCGACCCGGATATTGCCTCCCTGTCGCTCCATTTTGCCCTTGTTTTCAGGAGGAGTCGTGCTGTAATCGAGCTCCCGGTCGCATCTCCAGAGAAGCTTTCCGTCCGGGTCGTATTTTTCGATCCGGTTCTGATGGGTGAAGGCAAGATAGACATGGTCCTTTCCGTCGAGGGCGAAGTGAACAAGATTCCCGGCGCGGTTGAGCAGTACGGTGCCGTAGTCAAAAGGCTCGGCGAACTCTTTTTGAATCTTCCCTTCGCCGTCAAGAAGAAGGAGGAGCTTGGGGAGTTCTTTCGGTTCCTCCTCGTCGCCGGAGAACATGACCATGGTTTGGCCGCGGGTCGCGACAACGAGACCCGAGGCCGTTCGTCGCACGTTTCCGGGAGTTTCTTTGATCAGAGATATGGTCTTGAGCTCTTTTCCTTCGGGCGTGAGGACCTGGATCCTTTTATTATTGGGATCGGAAAGGTAGAGATTCCCGGCCTCGTCGAGATCGACCGACTGGGGGAAAAAGAGTTCCCCGGGGCCCTGGCCCTTGCGGCCGATCGTGGCGACATATTTTCCGTCCGGTCCGAATTTCTGGACACGGTGGTTTCCCATATCGAGGACATAGATATTGCCGGCTTTATCCACGGCGACATCGTTGGGCATATAAAGGGCCAGGTTTTCATCCTCAGCCTCGAGTTCGCCGATTGTCCGGACGAGCTCGAGCCGCAACCTCGGCTCTTTTCCCCAGGCGCCGGATTTGCCGTTGTGCACCACCCGAACGCCGTTGATCGTTTCCACCTTTTGGGAAAAAGCGTTCAGGCCGGTGAGGAAAAGAAAGACAAGGGCCGTGGTCAGATAGCTTGACCTGTTCATTATTCTTCGCCTCCTCGTGAGCCCGAACGGGCATAGCGGAGAATCCGTTTCATCGAGCTTGAGTTCATCGCTCTTTCGCCGCCCCGGGAAAAAACCCCTTTCTCCCGACGACCGAAACATCCCCCCTCTTATATCAAAATGTCCTGCTCGTCTCCGATCTTCACCAGGTCGATCATCTTCGGGTCGGCGGTACCGAGGTGGTAGCGGCTCGCGGCGAGGAAAATGTGCTTGGCCGGCGGGTTGAGCGGCCGGTCTTCGGCAAAAAATTCCCGGCGCTTCGCCTCGATGATTCTCAGGCCGGTCGCGTCGCAGGCCACCGGGTCGAACCCGACGATCAGGCCGTAATAAGGCCAGACATATTTCGGATTGAAGTTATGAGGGCCGACGCCGTGAAACTGCGGGGTCAGCATGACGAGGACATTCAGCCGGGTTTTTCCTTTGACCAGAGGGTTGTCCCAGATCGCGGCCAGCCGGGCGCAGGAATCCTCGTGGTAGTTGAACGGATCGGGAACGAACATGATGTAGTTCTTGATGAGCGTGCCGACTCCCGACCAGTGATGGGATCTCATCGGCCGGGCGTTGATCAGCGCCGTGGTCTTCTGAAAGATCGGATGGCGCAGGACGCCCCGGTCATCGATGCCGATCCTGTCCTCCCGGACGCCGGCCGCCAGCACGCCCATTTTCAGGGCTTCCTCAACCTGCCGGGTGGTGGGAATGAAATTCCAGACGTTCGATTTGATCCCCACGATGTCGTCGGGCCGGATGATCGTTTTCCAGGCAGCGGCCGCATCGGTTTCGCCCGTCAGCGCCTGGAGAGCCTGGCCGAGCATTTCCGAGACGACCTCGGTTTTCGGCCGGCCCTCGGAATCCAGGACGTCTTTGTCCCGCACGAGAACGACTTTCGTTTTGCCTGCTGCCGGCGTCTCCGGGCGCGGCCCGGGTGCGGCCGCTTCGGCCCGGTCCGGTTTTTTCAACAGACCGGCGCTTCCTGCAGCCGCCAGAGCTGAATGTTTCAAGAACTCCCGTCTCGTCATCCGATTTTGTCTTTTCATTCTTCCTCCTCGCGGTCGATGGAGATGGCTGCGCCTTGTCGCCCGCGGAGCCTAATCTCTATCAATTCTATCGAAATTATAAGAAATAATCATGATCCTTGGGCCCGGGATCGGATGGCCGTCTGCGCCAGGCGGAGATAAGACCTCAGGAGATCTCTCGTCGGCGCCTGAAAAACGACGCTCAGAGCGTTGCCTTCGAGAAGGCAGCCCGTCCATTTTCCCGGGCTCATCTCCGCCATCCCTTCCTCCGCGGACGGAAGGTAGGTCTTCAGAAACGTCTCCTCCGCCTGCCGGACTTTCCCTCCGTCCGGATAGAGAACGATGAGCAGGAAAAAGGTCTTTTCGTCCTGTCGATATTTTGCCAGGGCGGCGTGGGTTTGGCGATCGATTCCCAGGATATTCTCGTTGGAGACGAAGAAATGACTGTTCAACCAGACGTGGTGCCGGAAATAACGGAGGCTTCCAGGAACGAAGTTCGGCCGCGGGAAAAGATCGACGATCGGCGGGATCTCCCCTTTTCCCGCAATTGCGCCGGCCAGCCGGCGCCCGAGGTCGACGGCGATCCGTTTTTTTCTTTCCGTCTCCGGATAGGCCATGATCGAGATGTAGTAGCGGTCTTTCCAGAACGTCAGCAGACCGGAATTGTATTCCGAGCCCTGCCCGACGAGTCCGTCTTCGACCTCCCGGCCGTGCGAGAAGACGCCGAAGGCGTCATAGGAGTCTCCCATATCGAAGACGTCGATGACGATTTCGTCGCTCGCTCCGTCTTCGTATCGGATCGCCAGGAGTTTCTGAAAATTGTACGAAATATAGAGCTCGGCCCCGCCGTCGATGTAGTCGTAGAGGTTGTTCTTGGTGAAAGTCAGCGGCGGTCCGATTTTTTTCCAGCCGTCGATCTCGGCCGGGAGGATGGAAGCGACTTGATCAATCGATGAGGCCATGGTCAGCTCCGTTGCGACCGCCAGGAGGAGGGCCAAAATCGTCGGTGCCGGCGGCTTCCGTCGGGCCGCCGGGCTGTGCGGTTCCCCTTTCCCGTGGACTTTTTTTTCTCTCGGCGGCCCAGCCATATCTTCCCTTCGCGGCAGACGACGGTTAAAAGCCCAGCCGCAGCCCGAACCGAAGAATTCGTTTGCCGATCAGAACGTTGGTCTGCTGGAAATCGGACAAAAGGAACGTTTCGCCGGGCTTCCCTGCTCCCTCTGCTGCCGGCTTCCAGATGTCGATGTCATTCAGGCCGGTCAATGAGGTCTTGAAGCCGAGGAGGTTCACGATGTCGGCGTAAACGGCCGCGCGGCCCGAAGCGCCGAGCGTCCAGGTTTTCTCGAGCCGCAAATCGAGTGACGACCAGGCCTTTTCCCTCCGGCTTCCGGCCTGCTCGAGGTTGACGGCATAATAAATTCGCTCCGCGTTGCTGGCCGCGCACCAATCGGCCGGCGGAAGAATCTGCGCCCATCTTTGCCAGGGACGGCCGCTCTGATAATGGAAAAGGAAGCTCAGGGCGGCTTCAAAGGGGAGTTCGAACGTTCCCATGAGCTTGAGCTGGACCGGTCGGTCCATGTCCAGCCGCCCGTAGCGGTTGATGAAATCGTTGGGCGTGTCGGCCGCCGCCGTCAATCCGGCTGTCTCTTCGGCCAGACCGCCGATATTTCCCTCCGCCTTGCTCAGGACAAGTGAGCCCTGGAGCTGCCAGCCGGCGGACATTCGTTTCTGGAAATGGAATGTCAGGGACCGGAATTTGCGTTCGAGTTCCGGCACGTTTCGAAGTTGAAAGAAGAGAGGCGGAGCGCTCTTCGATCTCGCGTAGAGCTGGATGGTCTGATCGGGGAAGAAACCGTTTCCCGGGACCGTCGTGGTGAACGGAATCCAGTAGTTTTGTCCGGCGGCCTGAGCTGCCGTGTACCAGGGTTCTCCCGTGTCCGGGTTATAGAGGACGTCTTCGAGAATGTTCTTTTGATTTTTGGAAAGGAAATGGAGTCCGACGGTCAGGTTCCCCAAAAGGACGTGCTCGACTCCGAGCGAGACTTCCGTCGTTGCCGGAGGCTTGATCTCTTCCGCCACCCGCTTCTTATTAAAAGAGGCGGATAAAAAGCGGAAATCCAGGCTGGACGGGCTGAACTCGTCCTCGACATCCGGGCGGCCGTCTCCGTTCGCGTCCTTCCAGTAGAAATCGAAGTGGCGCGGGTAGAGGGGGTTCAAGGGCATGAATTCGCGGTGAGAAAGGTCGTCCGTATAGCGAGCGAAGGACCCTCTGAGGATCGTTTTCCCGTTGCCCCAGAGGTCATAGGCGGCTCCGAGGCGCGGCGACAGGGAAAGCCAGGAGATGATGTTCTTTTGCCCTCCGATGGCGATCTGGTCCCAAGGGTTGACCCCGGAGGGGAATTCGTTCGGATAGGTCGCTTTGAGATAAGGCCGGAGGACAGCATCACCGATGAAGAAGGAAAGAGCATTCCCCGAAGCCGCTTTTGACCCGGCCTCGAATCCGGCCCAGGCGACGTCGAACCTCAGTCCGAGGTCGATCGTCAACCGTTCGGCTGCGACAAGAGCGTCTTTGACGAAAATTCCCAAGCGCTGGGTTCGACCGGAAAGCATGGTCGAACCCTGGGCCGAGCCGCAAAACCAAAATCCCAGGAGCCCCCGGTCCGGATAGAAGAAGTTTCCCGGATTTCGGCTGTCCATGTACCAGAGGAGGTTGTTTTTCCGCCACCAATCGAGCTTCGAGGTGGACATGTGAAAATCCACACCGGCCGCGAGTTCGTGAGTCGTTCCCAGCGCGTTCGGAACGAACCTGCGGATAGAAGCATCGGCCTGAATTCGCGTCCGTTTGGCCTCGGAGTTATAAGCGGCGCCGGAGAGCGGGCCGTAGGAATCGGCGGCGTCATCGACCCAGGGAAGAGAAAGGGCCTGCTCTTGAAGAAGAGAGGGGATTTTTCTTTCGCAGACGGTTGCCCCGGCGTAAACCTGGGTGTCCCGGTCAAGGTCGTAGTTTGCCGCGCCATGGGCGACGATCGCCTTCTCGTGGTCGAGGACATGCGTGGAGAGAAAAGGCAGTCGCGCCTCTGGGTCCTCCTGAACTTTTTGATAGGTGTCTGCCACGTTGATCCAGGCGAAGAACCTTAAATGGGAGATCGGGTTGAGCGTCAGTTTGAAGAACCCTGACCAGGCGCGACGGGACCAATCGTAATGATCGTGAACCCGATTTTGAATATCCTCGAACGGACCGATGAAGATTCCTTCCCGGGATTGGGCCCGGTATCGGCTGGTGAGGAAAAACCAGGCGCGGTCCGGCCAGAAGGCCCCACCGAGATGGAGCGAGGGCTCGACAAGATTCCTGTCTCCCGCCGGTGAAGTCGGCCCCTTCTCTTTGGCCTCGGAGAGCGTCCAGAGATCTTTGTTTAAGCCGTCAAAGCCGAAAAATAGGCCGAGCTCTCCCGAGAGGGAGTTGCCTCCGGACCGGCTGATCACGCTCACATAACTTCCGGGGAGAATTAGAGAAGCCGGCCGGCCGGCAGTGACGACCTCGATCTCCTCGATCAGGTCGAGGCCGATGTCGGCCAGCGGGGTTCGGCCGGAAATGTCGCCGAGAGATCCTCCGTCAAGAACAAAAAAGTTGTCGCGGACCGTTCCTCCGAGGATGGAGACTTCCTCAGAAAAGACGAAATCATTCGAGAGAGCGCCCGGGACAAGATTCATTACAGCCCCGAATTCCCTGGCCAGGGGAATTCTTGAGACAAGCGAGCGGTCGGTCGAGAAAGCGATTTTTGAAGAGCGGCGGTTCAGGAGGAGGTCGGTCTTCCGGGAAATGATTTCTCCTTCTTTTTCAGAAGGCTTGAGCTCGATTCGGAGGGTCAACGACATGCCGGCTCGAAGTTCGATCCCTTCTAAGATCAGGGTCTGAAATTCCGGCTTTTCGGCGGTGAGGGTGTAAATTCCGGGAACCAGACCGGGGAAGATAAAATGACCATTCTTTCCCGCGGCGATGATCTGCATTCCGGGCATGGAAGGGGAGGAGAGATAGATCATGGCCCCCTCGAGGCAAAGGCCTGAGCCGTCGACAACCGTTCCCTGAATGGTTCCGGCATAGTCCTGAGCTCCAATGTTTGGGGCGGCAAATAGGGCGAGAACAGCGAGACCGAAGACGGCGAAGGAAGGCTTTTTTCTCAACGGAGCCCTCCATCGCCGGGCGGAGTCGGTGAATTCTTCTTGATCGCTTTTTGCTTGATCGTGCGGCGGATCTCCTGTTTGTTCTCGGTTGAGGAAGCGGCTTCGATGATGGAGAAGAAGCTGTCGCTTACATCGGAAGCCACGCTGTCCAAATCACTGACCCGGACGCGGCACTGGTCTGAAACCGTGTCGGGGATGACCCAGCGAAAGACTCCGTTATTTTCGGTTACATCGGAAATTCCTTCCCAGGTTGTTCCGCCATCATAGGTGTAGTCGATTTTCACATTCGCCACCCGCGCCGACCTCCAGACGATGTCCTGCTCCGAACCGACCGCCCAGGCTTCTCCGCCGTTCGGCGAGAGAATAAAGATCACGGGTGCGTCCGAGATGGCAAAAACGGCGTCGCTCGTGTCGGATGGGATCCCCTCCTCGGCACCGGAAATCCGGACCAGACATTCTGTCGAGGCAGTTTCCGGAATCAGCCAGGTGAAACGGCCGTCGTTCTCCGTGGCCTCGGCAATGACGACCCAATTCTCCCCTTTGTCGGTCGAATATTCGATCGTCACCTCTCCGACTTCGCCCCAAGTCAGCCAGCGGATGTCCTCTTCGAGTCCCGCATACCACGTCTCGAATCCGTTCGGTGAGACGAGGGTAATCGCCTGCTCCTGGATTTTTGCGACGAATCCGTCTCGGCGGCCGTTGTGGGTCAAGTCCGGGCCGATGGCGACGGGGAAGCTGAGTTCGGTCGAGTAGGTATGGCCGGTGAGATAGATTTTTCCCGAGCCTGTCTGATCGAGGGCAATCCCCGTCCCCAGATCGGCGTCGGCCCCGCCGAGATAACCGCAAAAATCGAGGTTATTGGCGATTCGTCGGACTTTGGCCACAAATACATCGAAGCTGCCGCTCAGAGCAAGAGCCGGACCCTCTTTGACTGGAAAACTGTCTTCGGCCGAGGACGTATAGCCCGTCACATAGACGAAGCCGTAACCGTCCACGGCGATTCCCGTGCCGGAATCGTATTCGGAGCCGCCGATATAGCCGCAATGGACCAAAAAACTTCCGTCTTTCCAGATTCGGGCGGTGAACGCGTCCGAGGGGCCGCCGTTATAATTGAGGTCCGGACCCAGCAGCACGGGAAAGGAATCTTCCGTTGATGAAGTCGTGCCGGTAATGTAAGCATTCCCTTCTGTATCGACTGCGATCCCGGAGCCGAAATCATCGCCTGAGCCGCCGATATAGCCGCAATAGACGAGAGCCGTTCCGCCGGCGGCGATTTTGGCCGCGAACGCATCGAAGAGTCCGCCGGGTTCGAGGTCCGGGCCGATCGTCGCCGGAAAAGCCGGGAGGGCATTGGTGGGCGAGTTCGTTGAGCCGACAATATAGGCGTTGCCTTCTCCGTCGAGAGCAACTCCGGAAGCGATGTCTTCGCCCGAGCCGCCGACGTAGCCGCAATAGAGGAGGTCGTTGCCGCTCGCCGCAACCGCGGCCACGAAGGCGTCGCGATTGCCGCCGTAGATCAGCTGCGGGCCGACGGCGACAGGAAATGATGATTGGGACGAATATGTCGACCCGGCAAGATATGCGTTGCCCGCGGCGTCGACGGCGATTCCTCGACCGAAATCGTCGTCCGAACCGCCGATATAGCCGCAATATTCGAGCGCCGAGCCGTCGGCTTTGACTTTGGCGACAAAAACATCAAGACGTCCGTTGTGGGAAAGGTCAGGACCCTTTCGGACCGGAAAGCTCAACTCATTGGAGGAGGTGTATCCCGTGACGTAAGCATTGCCGGCGCGGTCGATGGCGATGCCGTATCCATAGTCGTTGCCGGACCCGCCGATATAGCCGCAATATTCGATCGCTGTTCCGGAGGCGTTCACTTTGGCTACGAAGGCATCCGCGTCTCCCCCGTTAAAGCTCAGGTCCGGTCCGGCCGAAACCGGAAAGGACGAGACGGAATAGGTGTAGCCAGTGATAAAGATATGGCCGGCAGGGTCGACGGCGATTCCGTAGCTGTAATCGAGATCGGGTCCTCCGATGTAGCCGCAGGAGGTCAGGATCACGGGATCCAGGATGAGAGGTTCGTTTCGGTTGTATTCGGCGACGCGGAACCCGCAGATCGTGCTTCCGCCTGTTCCTTCTTGGATATTTTCCTGAGCCGAGCTGGCTTCGCTCCGGCCGACAATTCGGTGAGCCGATGGAATCGCCAGACGTTTGCCCGAAATCTCCTGATAGGCGACGGGAGGAGCTTCGACCAACGTCCCCTCGGGCGTAGAGGCAATGAGACGTCCCGCTTCATCGACGACGACCGAATCTGCGCCGCGGTAAGCCAGCCGAATCCGGGAGGGGTCTGATCCCGGATGAACGATGAACTCGGACTTCAGCTCGCCTGTCGCTCCGGAGTAGACCAGGTCGATTCCGGGCCAGAGATCGGGATAGACGATCCTGGCATAAGCGGGCAGATCCGTTTTCCAGCTTTCTGGACCCCCGCGGAAATAAGAAAGCCTCATCCCCGTCTCGCCTTCTCCCCGCGGCTCAACGCCGGGGTTGGCGTCCAGAAAATCCACTTTGACGATCCAGCGCGCTCCTTCCACGAGTCGGTGACTTGAGCTTGATTCCGGCCATGCCGGCGCGTTCAAAATTTCATTTTTTCGATCGTTCCGGCGATCCGGGCGGAACGACTGCAGGGCGAATGTTACTCCATTTTTGCTGAAGTAGATCGCCTGGTTTTTCCCTTCGATATAGAATTCGACTCGCTCGTCGAGCTGGCCGTAGTTGGGAAAGAAATTTACCGCCAAGCGGCCGAGGTCGTGCCTGGAATGGAGCGCTCTTGCAGCCGGAGGAAAGGCGGCCGGGGAAATCGTCCTTTGATCTGGAAAGGACGGACTCCCTGTCCAGGCAACGGTCATAAGGAAGCCGAAGATCGTGAAGGCAAGAGGCGCGCGTCTGAGGCCAAGATTTTCCATAAAGGTGCTCCTTACGGCTAAAACAATAGCTTAGCCGAAATGGTTGCGCCAGGCAATATCGGGAGAGATTTCCGTGCGCCGTCTGAAGAAAATCAGGCTTTTTTCTTGACGATTGAAGGTTATTGGACTAGATTTGTCTCTTCTTTTGGTGACATCGACCTGAGACAGGAGGCCGCCATGGACAAAAAGCGAATCCGATATTGGTTTGTCGGCGTCAGCCTGCTTTTCATGATCGCCTTCCAGACAGCCGCCCAGGATATGATCGACCTGGCCATGGCCGAGCGCATTCGTCGTGAGGGGCTCGAGTCCGGCTCCAAGGTGATGGAATATCTTAGCTGGCTCAGTGATGTTTACGGCCCGAGGCTCTCCGGATCCCCTCAATACCGCAAGGCGGGAGAGTGGGCCGTCAAGACCCTCACCGAGATCGGCCTGGTCAACGCCCGGATGGAGCCGTGGGGGACGTTCGGCCGCGGCTGGGAGCTGAGAAAATTCTATGCCGCTATGACCATGCCCCAATACATGCCCCTCATCGCCTATCCCAAAGCCTGGACCCCCGGCACAGACGGCCTGATTAAGGGAGAAGCGGTATTGATCAGCGTCCAGAAGGCCGAGGAGCTACAAAAATACAAGGGCAAACTTAAAGGGGCGATTGTTCTCAGTCAGGGGGAACAGGAAGTGGCCCTGAATTTCGCGCCTCAGGCCCGGCGTTTCTCCGAGGAGGACTTGAAATCGCTCAGCCTAACGCCGGAGCCCGGCCGGCGGCCGCAGTTTGCTGACCGGATGGCCGAAATGTTGTCCCGCCGCCAGCTCGAAGAGGCGACAGCTAAGTTCCTCCGCGAAGAGGGGGCGGCCGTCGTCCTTGAACCGAGCCGGTGGACCGGCGGCCTGGTCTTAGTTTCCCGTGGCGGGTCTCAGATGGTCGGAGCAACCCCGCCGCTTCCTTCGGTCGTCGTAGCTGCCGAGCACTATAATCGTCTTGTCCGGATTGCCCAGAAAAACATCCCGGTTTCACTCGAGATCGAAATTGACGCCCGTTTTACGGAAGACGATACCCAGGGCTACAACGTGATTGCCGAGATTCCAGGGACGGACAAAAAAATCAAAGAGCAGGTCGTCATGCTGGGCGGTCACTTTGACACCTGGCATTCGGGGACAGGAGCGACCGACAACGGGGCCGGCTGCGTCGTGGCCATGGAGGCGGTCCGCATCCTCAAGGCCATCGGCGTCCGGCCGCGCCGCACGATCCGCCTCGCCCTCTGGGACGCCGAGGAACAGGGATTTATGGGATCACGTGGCTATGTGACCGCCCATTTCTTCGACCGGGCGAAGAAGGAGAAGAAGCCCGAGTATGACCGGCTGTCCGTCTATTTTAACTTCGACAACGGAAGCGGCAAGATCCGCGGCATCCATGCCCAGGGAAATATTGCGGCCATTCCGATCTTCGAGGAGTGGCTGAAGCCCTTCCACGATCTTGGGGCGACGGCGGTTGTGACGCGGAACACGGGCGGCACCGATCATCTTTCGTTCGACGCCGTCGGGCTGCCGGGTTTCCAGTTCGTCCATGATCCGCTCGACTACGACACGGTCACCCACCACTCCAATATGGATGTCGTCGATCATTGCTCGCGGGCCGACCTGATGCAGGCCGCGACGGTCATGGCCTGGTTCGTTTATAACGCCGCCATGCGCGATGAGATGATGCCCCGCAAATATTTCAATCCGGAAGAGGCTCAGCCCGCCCGCCGCTTCGAATAGCCTATTTCTTCCCGAGGAAGCGGTTCAGGAACTCGAAGGTCGCGTTGTAGGCGTCCATCCGGTTCCGGTAAAGCTTGAATTCGTGGGGCTCGTCGGGCCGGACCAAGAGCTCGATGTGGACGTCCCCTTTGGCCCGGAGCTTCTGGACCAGGTCGACCGTCTGGGAAAAATCGACGTTTCTGTCGTCGTCTCCGTGGATGAATAGAACGGGCGAGGTCCAGGTCTTAACGCTGGCGACGGGAGAGGAATCGTAGGCCAGCTTGCGCGCCTCCGGCGAGACGCTGGGGAAAGCTCCGGCCCGCGTGTCGCGGCCTCGCGCCGACCAGTCATGCACGCCGGCCAGATCCACGCCCGCTTTGAAGATGTCGGAGTTGCGGGCCAGGCCCATGGCGGTCAGCAGCCCGCCGTAGGACAGGCCCCAGAGGCCGATTCTCTCCGGGTCGACTTCCGGGCGGCTCCGGAGGTATTTCGCTCCGGCGACCACATCCTGGTATTCGGAAGCTCCCCTGCGGCCGGCGTCCGGAGGCATGCGGAAGCGGCGGCCGTAGCCGATGCCGCTCCGGTAATTGATGGAAATCACGACGAAGCCGCGGTTGGCAAAGTACTGGTTGATGCCGTAGGCTTCGGAGTAGAACTCCATGTAATGCCATCCCAGAAGCATCTGCCGGATGGGACCGCCGTGGGTGTAGACGACTCCGGGACGACGGTCGCCTGGTTTTGCGCTTTTCGGAAGGAAGAGCTGACAGGGGATCTCGAGGCCGTCCGGGGCTTTGACGATCACAAGCTCGGGGACGACGAGGTCGTGGAGGGGGAATTTTTCCGGGAGCCGGCGCGGAGCGATGACCTCGATTTTTCCCCCCGCGGCGGGCACGTGGGCGATGGACATCGGATGCTTGGCCGTCGCATACATGAAGACAACATCCTTGCCGGAAGAAATGGCGACCGGATAGCAGCCGATCGTGGCGCCCGTGGTCAGCTGGATTGGCTTGGCACCGCCCGCGGTCGGCACCTTATAGATGTGCCGGCCATGGAGATCGGCCTGATTGCTGCTGAAAAAGAGAGTCCGGCCGTCAGGTGAGAGATGGAAATGCTCCACCTCTCCGTCTCCGGGCGTGAGGTCGATCGGCTCTCCGCCCGACGGGGCAAGGGCAAAAACATGATTCCAGTTGTCGTGCTCGGCGGTGAAGAGAATCCGGTTGCTGGCGGTCCACATAAGGTTGCGGATGGTATAGAACTTCGGTTCAGATTTCGACGGATTCCACAGCTCTTGCCCGTTGCCCGTCACCGCGTCGGAGATCCAGATCGCCGGGTTGGGAGGGTTCCAGAAGTCGATCGTCTCGTTGTATTGCGCGCCCGGCCGACGAAAGAAGGCGATCTGCTTTCCGTCCGGCGACCACACCGGCTCGCTGTCGCGATCGACGCTTGGAGCCAGCCAGGTGATTTTGTTTTTGGCAAGATCATAGACGCCGACAAAGCTGTGGTCATCCCGATTTGAGACGAAGGCGACCTTGGTTCCGTCGGGCGACCAGCGGGGGCTGCCGTTTCTCCCTTGGGCCTTGAACAGGAGCTCGGGTGACGGCGTGTCGCCCGAGGGGCTGGGGTCGCGGAGGGCGACGCGATAAATCAGATTGTCCTTGACGAGGAGGAGAGATCGGCCGTCAGGGGAGAGGACGGGGTTGTTTCCGGCGCAGACTCGCCAGGGATTTCCGCCGTCGGTCCGGACCGCCCAGATGGCCTGCTCGACCCCGGCCGGATCGCTCGTCGGGTTCGTTACCCATCCCTGGCTGTTTGGATTTCCGCCGCGGACATAGACGACGATCGCGCCGTCGTCGGTGATGGCCACATCCGGGATCTCGAAGACTTCGTCCCGGACATAGCCGGTCAGGTTGACGGACTCGAAGTCCGGGCCGGCGGCGGTCCAGATGTTCTTCGCCCCTTCGATATGAAAAACCCAGGCGATGCGGTCGGCGTTTTTCGCCGAGACAAGCTCCATCGGATAGGGGGCGCTCAGGACCTGCTCGAGCGTAAATTTCCCTTCCGCGGTCATAGACGGAGCGCCGACCAAAGTCAAAACGCTCATTCCCACAAGGAACAGAAAGAGGATTAAAAATCGGCCGCTTTTCATCTCCTCCTCCTCAAACAGGGGGTCAGGTCTTAACATTTAACAAATTTTTTTGCCGAAGAAAAGAAGATTCTTGGGCCGACGTACGACTGATCGGAGAAAAGAATTATCACCGGTCGGTCAAATGATCGTAGAAACGGAATCTACTCCGGGTTCTCTTTTGTTTCGAGACCGGCGAGCTTCTCCTGAACCCTTCTCAGTTCTTCCTGGGCTTCTTTGAAGAGCTTGCCTTTGAAGGCCAGCGTGCTCAGCTCTTTGGTTTCGTTCATCGCTTTCCTAAGCCGTTCGATTCTCCGGAGAAGCTCTGCTTCTTTCTGCCGTAACCGGATGATGTCTTCGCTGCGCATTAATTAATATTTTACACTTTAATAGAGAACTTGGCGAGTTTTTCGACCCGCAAGGCGTCCTTTTTCTATCTCCTGAGGAAGCGGTCAATCCTGAGGAAACGTCTGCAGCGTCTCGAGATAAGAAGCGGGCAGACCGATGTCATAGCGCAGGCCGTCGATGATCAACCCCAAGAAGCCGTCCTCCTGACGCAGCCTGTCCAAGGCTGAAGTGAGCTGAAATTCGCCTCTCTCTCGGACGTTGTTCCGGATGTGTTCTTCGAGATAGTTGAAAATCTGCGGCTTGATGATGTACTGGCCGAAAACGGTCAGGTACTCGTTCTCAGCCAGGCCCGGAACACGGAGATGGCTGCGCGCATATTCGAGATTCGGTTTTTCGGCAAACTCCGTGACATTCAGAAGGCGTCCCTCCTCGAGCCAGATTCCGGTCGCCGTCCCGAAGTTGGCGATCTGGTCTTCTGGTGAGCGGCGCAACCCCAGGACGCTGAGGCCGTGATTGTTATAGGCATCGATGAGCTGCTCGGCGCAGGATTTTTCGCCTTTTGAACGATAAAGGTGGTCCCCCAGCATGAGCAGGAAGGGCTCGTTGCCGATGGCCTCCCGGGCACAGAAGACGGCGTGACCGAAGCCCTCCTGAGTCTGCTGGGCGACGAACGAGACATGCCGTCCGATCTCCAGAATGCGCTTCGAGTATTCCTGAAAATGGGCGGGGAGCTTGTTGTAGTTTTCGATCGTGATCTGCATGTTGAAGAAAGATTGGAAGGCCTCGAGGTCGCTTTCCTGGACGATGATGATCACCTCTTCGATTCCGGCGCCGAGGGCTTCTTCGACGATCAACAGGATGGCCGGCTTAGCGATTCCTTCCCGGTCGATGATCGGGAAGAGCTCTTTTTTTGTCGCCTTCGATGCCGGGAAGAGGCGCGTGCCGAAGCCGGCCGCCGGAATCAGGGCTTTGCGGACTTTCTGTCCGGTGCGGAGAGTCAGGGTGAGGCATGACATTCCCAGATCGCGCTCGATGATCTCGATGACCGCCTGCTGGTCGGCTTGGCTGCGGGTGATGAACTGGGCCGTCCCGTCGCCCTGCGAGCCGACGCCCTTGCCACCCCAGATATGAGGTTTCAAAGGCTCGTAATTGAGAACCCGGTGGAGGACCGGAGCCGTCAGTTCCTCCGGGCAGGCGGGGATGGCATAGCGGTCAAAGAATGCTTGGGCTTCGGTCATCAGCGCGCCGAGCATCTCCGCGTCTCCGGCCTGGAGGGCGTCGACCGCCTGGAGGACGATCCGCTTATTGATCGGGCCGAGGAGCTCCTGGACTCCCGCTTCGATTTTGTTTCTCGCCACAGGAAAGGAACGGTTCAGCCGGGCAAGGATTTCCATCGTGTCTTTATGGGCTTGGAGGTCGACGATGACAAAATGCATGTCCTGAGGAACGCGGAGCTCGGTGACGTCGATTCGATCTCCGTCAAAGGTCATGAGAATGGGGCGATTGCCGAAAGCGCAGCCTTGATCCATCCGACCGCAGCGCGAAGGCGTGGTAATTTCTCCTTGATAGGCGATCTCCATCTCGCCCCGGGTGGTCATTTTCAGGTCATAGACCCGGTTGAAAGCCCGCGCTGTCAGGACACAGATGGCCGCGCTCGAAGAAAGGCCTTTTTTCAGCGGCAGGTCGGTCTTGTAGTTGTCGATCACCAGGCCGCGCACATGATAGTTGACTAGGATCTGGTAAGCGACGCCGGCGATGTAGCTCCAAAAGCCCCCTTTTTGGGCCTCCTCGAGGAGAGCCCTGGATTCCATCGGGATTTCTTGCGGCCCGAGACGTTCGCCGGCCGGGGTCGTCGAACTGAGGACGAGAGAAGTGGGGTGGGGTTCGACCTCGGCGTAGATTCCCTGGTCGGTCCCTGACAACATCGTGTATCCCTTCTCGATCTGGGCGTTGATCCGGCGATAGCCTCCCGCCCAGTCCGAGTGCTCGCCGAACAGGCAGATGCGACCGGGGACGAAGATTTTCACTCCCGCCTCCTTACGAGGTTGTGTCGCCATGGCGATGTCTCATCAAGAGAGACCGCCGGAAGGGCGGAAATCATCTTTCTGGTCCACGCCTGATCCGATTGATTGGAACGCCTTGCTCTCTCATCGTGACGCTGCGACACAGTCTCTATATCTGAGTGACCATGGATCAATGACGGAATGATCAAGGGCGGAGGGGAATTTTAGGCAAAGCGAGCGGCCTTGTCAAACGGCATTTTCAGCCGAAGTCGTCCAAAGAACCATATCCTTACCGGCGAAGCATTGGGAGCCGGCGGAGAAACTCATGGGAAGCCCGGTTGAAATGCCGACATGGATCTCTTGACAGGAAAACGCGCATTGTGATATGGTTAGCAACATGAAAACAACAATACAGATTGCCGATAGCCTTCTTCATCAAGCCCGCCGGATCGCAAGACAGGAGCACACCACCCTCAGGGCTCTGGTTGAAGAAGGGCTGCGCAGACTGATTTCCGAGCGCGGCCGGCGTCGGAAACAAAGCTTCCGTCTCCGCAAAGCCACCTTCAGAGGACGCGGTCTGCAGCCTCACTTGGCCGGTGCAACCTGGGACCAGATTCTGGACATCGGATATGAAGGGCGGGGCGGATGATCGCCGTAGACAGCAACCTCCTGGTCTATGCTCATCGGGAAGATTCTCCGTGGCACAGTGCTGCATACGCTTGCCTGGTTGGCCTCGCCGAGAGCCGCCGGGCCTGGGCGATTCCTTGGCCGTGCCTCCATGAATTTCTGGCGATTGTGACCCACCCGCGAATATACGATCCGCCGACTCCTCTGGAGAAGGCCATTGACCAAGTCGAAGCTTGGTTTGAATCGCCCAGCCTTGTCCTCCTCACCGAATCCGAGGATCACTGGGTTCGGCTAAATTCTCTCCTGCGCGCTGGCCACATCGCGGGCCCAAGGGTTCATGACGCGAGGGTGGCTGCGATCTGTATCCAGCACGGCGCAAGCGAGATCTGGACGATCGACCGCGATTTCAGTCGCTTCGCGGGCATCAAGGTCCGGAATCCGCTCGTCTAAATCCGGCTTTTTTGTTCATTGTCAAGACCTGACCCCGTTTGATGAGAGGGAGGCGCTGAATTCGGGACGTCATCGCTAAGGCAAAACTTGTCTATAAAGAGCAAGGAGGTCTACCCACAGAACGAGGTGCTCGCCGGCTTCCAGCGCCAATTTCTTTCGGCCCGACGAGATGGTATGATAAAAAGGAAATGGGCGTGCGCCGATCAGGGGTCTGACCATGCCGGAATACTCGATTTCGCAGCTCGGGACATTTGAGGACTGCGCGCTTCAGTACAGGCTCATCTATATCGATAAGATCAAGCGCTTGGAAGAAGGCGTCGAGGCCTTCCTTGGCCAGCGCTTCCATGAGGCGATGGAATGGCTCTATCGCCAGCGCGCTTTCCGCATCATCCCGCTTGAGGAGCTGTTGACCTTTTATGAAAAGACATGGGAAGAAAATTGGCATGACAAAATCAAAATCTGCCGAAAAGATCGGACAAAGGACGATTATCGAATGCTGGGGCGGCGCTTTATCGAGGACTATTATAAGCGGCACTACCCGTTCGCTGAGGGCCGGGTGATCGGTCTCGAGCGCCACATCCGGTTTCCGCTCGACGGTTCGGGACGCTACCACTGCAAGGGGATCATCGACCGCCTGATGCTCGCTCCCGACGGAGCCATCGAGATCCATGATTACAAGACGAGCTCCAGCCTTCCGGAGCAGAGCGAAGTCGATCGCGACCGTCAGCTCGGCCTTTATCAGATCGGGGTCCAGACGCTCTGGCCCGAAGCGAAGGAGATCCGACTCGTCTGGCACTATGTGGCCTTTGACATAGAGATGAGGTCGCGCCGGACTCCTGAGGCGCTCGAGCGGTTGAGACGCGAAATCGCCGAGCTCATCGATCGGATCGAGGCGGAGCGGGAGTTCGCCCCGCACGAATCGGCGCTCTGCGATTGGTGCTCGTATTGGGATCTGTGCCCGGCGAAAAAGCACCTGGTGAAAGTTGAAGCTTTGCCGAAGGAGCGATGGAAAGATGAGCCGGGTGTGGTGATCGTGGACGCTTACGCCGAGCGCTGGCGGAAGAAGCGGGAACTCGAAGCGGAGGTGAAGGCGGTCGAAGCGGAACTCGAAGAAATCAGAGAGGCGGCGATCAATTTCGCCGAGAGGGAAGGCGTCCAAGTCATCGCCGGCACGGACGCGAGGTTGCGCGTAACGGGAAAGGAGCGACTTGTTTCGCCGGCCAAGGGAAGCGAGGAGCGCGAGGCACTGGAGAGGGAACTCAAAGCGACCGGCGTGTGGGACGAGGTATCGACGCTCGATCCGCCGGCGCTGGAGAAAGCCATGACCGAGGGGAGATGGACGGGCGAGATGGTCGATCGCATTCAGGCGTTCCTCCGCATGGAAAAGCGCTGGACGGTGACACTCAAAGACGACTCCTAGGCCAGAATCCGGCAGACCTGGACACTCTCGAGGCGATTTCAAGGGTTATTTCAGATATCGAGAGAGGAGGGATCGAATTCTCTGCGCTTTAAGTATGGTGGGAAAAAGATCATCGTTTTCCAGAGGTGATATATCAAAAAGACGCCCATCGCTAAGAAGGAGAATGAGGCGAGGGAAAAGATAGGACAAATCGTGATTTAAGGGGGAGGATGAGGACAAGGGGAAAGCATACGTAATTCACAAAATTGGCGGATTAGACATGACGGGTTCGAAAGCCGCTTCCACTCGCGAATGAGGCCAGACGTAATTGGTGAAAGGGGTGAAATTATTTTGAGGCGAATTTAGTGCGCTATTTATTGCGTCCTCCTAAGGGAGGCGCAGGTTTGACCTCGAGCATCCGATCGATGCGGAAGTTGCGTTCCTCGCCGCGCTTGAAGCAGTAGGCGCGCACTCCCTCGAACTCCTTTCCCATGTACTCCATCCGCTCGATCGCCTCGGGTCGGATGCGGCGCCGCGTCTTGGTGTCGTCGGTTTTAAGATAGACGATCTCCAGATCTTGGCCGGTCCGGATCGCCTCCCGGATCAGGGCGAGCTTGTCCGCATAGGACAGCTTTTCGTCGGCCTTCCGGTATTGATAGCGGGTGAGAAACTTGACGACCCGCCAATCCATGCGGATATGCGGCTTACGGATCTCTTTTCTGAGGACGATCCCCTGGAAGTTCGTGCATCGGCTCAAAGCGACGTAGACTTGACCATGGGCGAAGGTGCCGCGGCCGATGTCGATGACGACTTTGTCGAATGTCTTCCCCTGACTTTTGTGGATCGTGATCGCCCAGGCCAGCCGCAGCGGGTATTGGGTGAACGAACCGATCGTCTCGCTGACGAGCTTTCCGGCGCGCTCGTCGAAGTCCAGTCTGAAGAGCTCCCAGGTGTAAGGCTCGACTTCGACCTCGAGACCGTCCTGGAGCTCCACGATCAGGATGTCGGGCGAGCCCGGCACCCTCTCGATGCCGGTGATCCGGCCGAGCGAGCCGTTCACCCATCGGCCGTTAGAATCGTTGTTGACCATCATTACCTGGGCGCCCGGCTTGAGCTCGAGGACTTCGTCGGTCGGCAGGTGGGAGGCGTCAAACTCGCCCCTGCGAAATCCCTGATAGCGATACGTCTTTCCGGGAAGCTGGGTCAATTTTTCCTGGTTTCTCGTATAGGCGAGATCGTTGGTGCTGGTGAGGTAAATATAGAATTCATCGTCGGGAGGAATGAATTTGGGATCGAAGCGGCGGTTGAGCCGGCCGATATCGTCTTCCGTTACGGAGCGGTTGCGAATGGCGTTGAGGAGCTCGATGAAATTCCGCTCTGTCTGTCGATAGATTTTTTCGAGCTCGACGAATTCCATATCGAACTTCGGGTCGTTGAAGATGTGAGAGGAGAAAAAATACGGGGTCTCGTATTGGAAGGCGAAGATCTTCTGCTCGGTGGAGGTCACCACCGGCGGGAGCTGGTAGAGGTCGCCGATGAAAATCATCTGCAGGCCGCCGAAGGGCTTTCTCGGGTGCGGACCGTTAAGCCGGAGGAACTTCTCGACGCAGTCGAGAAGGTCGGCCCGAACCATGGAAATCTCGTCGATGATCACGGCGTCAAGATTTTTATAGAGCGCGGCGCCCCTCTCCGAGACCTTTTTGACCTTGTCGAGGGTGATGTCGGGTTTGAACCGGCAGAACGAGTGGATGGTCTGACCGAGGACGTTAAGAGCGGCGACGCCGGTCGGCGCCAGGACGGCGACCTTCTTGCGGGTCGTATTGCGAAAATAAGCGAGGAGGGTGGATTTTCCAGTGCCCGCCTTGCCGGTGATGAAGATGTGGCGGCCGGTCGTCTCCATGATGTCGAGGGCGCGGCGGAATTCGGGGTTGATCTCGATGCCCGGAAGCGGAGAGCGGGCGGAACGGCAGGCGGGAGATTGGACAGGAGTCGAGTCGGATGAAAGACAGGAGTGCTCAGAACGAGTTCCGAACGCCGAGCCGGCATCGGCGGACGAGAGAATCGTAGACGGCGCGCACGGAGAGGCAGGGGAAGTCCTTGATGTCGGAGTGGGAGAGATTTCCTGAGTCGGGGCGGATCCTGAGGATTGAGCCCGCAATCGGACAGAGGAACGACGCCGTCCTGTGTGTTTTCTCATCGGCATACTCCGATCTCGATATTTTACAACAAACCGCCGGACGACAGCGAATTCGATGAAGACGCGGGATTTCCACGTGGAAAATTGTCATTGCGAACGAAGAAATCTCAGCTTATATGACGGAAAAGAAAGGGACGCGAAACTTTCCAGCTTTAGTGATCGAGGCGGGTTAGGCCGTAGCGACGGGCCCAAGTCAGGGCTTGCTGGTATTCATCGCGGGTGATTCTTCGATTGAGTTCCCGATATTCTTTGGCCTGGTATTCGGGTCGGTACTGGCCCATCAGGTTGACGTAGGTCCGGGGAGAGAGCTCGTTGACCACGAACTTGATGAACTCCTCGGTTCCTGAGATTTTTTGCGGCAGGATGAGATGCCTGAGGATGACGCCTCGCCGGGCGATTCCGCGGTCGTTAAAGCTGAGTTCCCCGACCTGGCGGTGCATCTCTTTGACGGCGAGCTTGGCATAATGAGGGTAATTATAGGCTCCGGATGAATATTTGGCCGCCAACTCTGCGTTCATGTATTTGAGGTCAGGCATGTAGATATCCACGATGCCTTCGAGAAGCCTGAGCACCTCAAGGTTTTCATAGCCGCCGGTATTGTAAACAAGCGGGATCTTCAGTCCGCGCCGGCAGGCGATTTCGACCGCTCGGACGATGTTCGGCACATAATGAGTAGGCGTCACGAGGTTGATGTTGTGGCAGCCGAAATCCTGGACCTGAAGCATCGTCTCGGCCAGCTGATCGTCAGTGATTTCCACGCCTTGACCCTCAAGGCTGATGGTGTAGTTCTGGCAATAAATGCAGCGCAGGCCGCAATTGGAGAAAAAGATTGTTCCCGAACCGTTCTTCCCTACCAGCGGACGCTCTTCTCCGAAATGAGGGAAGGCGCTCGAAATCTTGACCCGGGCCGTCGCTCGACAAACTCCGGTCTCGCCTTTGAGTCGGTTGACCCGGCAATCGCGGGGACAGAGGTGGCAATTTTCGAAGATAGCCCTCAGTTTTTCAGCCCTCCTGGCGAGCTCGCCGGATTTTTCAAGGCCGAGATAAGAAGGATAGGTGGCGGGATCTTCATTCGGCCGAGGGATCGTCGGCCGAATCATGCCGAGAACGCCTGGACCGAGGGCTGCGGCTCCGGCAAGGAGCAGCCCTCGGTCCAAGAATTTTCTCCTTGTCAAGGCCATCATGATTCACCCGCAGGCCCAAGCTCTTTTTCTTTTATAACATTTTCTTATTCTCATTCTCAAGGGCGGGCTGGCGGAGGAGTCGCTTCCCTGATGGAGAGGAGGGATTCAGGAATATCTAAACACAAGCGGCCGAGCGACCGAACATGGACAGGTCTGGCGATCCAGACTGAGATCTTTAAGGTCTGAGTTTTGGTGCTAATCGGGCCTTCAGTCCTTGACCTCCAGGCCGCGGTTGCGGAGCAACGGCTCGATTTTCGGGTCGGCGCCGCGAAAACGCCGGTATTGGATCCCGATCTCCTCTGTCCCGAAAGGCTCAAGAATGTTTTTCCGGAAGGAGAGAGCCGTGGCCCGATCGAAAATTCCCTTTGCCTTGAAGGCTTCGTAGGCGTCTGAGTCCAGCACCTCCGACCAGATGTAGGAATAGTAACCGGCGGCATAACCGCCGCTGAAGATGTGGTTGAAATAGGTACTTCGGTAGCGGGGCACAATTTCCGGAATCAGACCGATCTTATCCATGACGCTCTTTTCGAAGGCATTAACGTCTATATCCGCTGTCGCGAGAAGAGAGTGCCAGGCCATGTCCAGGATCGAGGCCGCGAGGTACTCGCCGGTGATGAAACCCTGGTTAAAGAGCTTGCTCTTTTCGATCCTTTCAACGAGTTCCGTCGGAATGATCTCTCCCCTTTGATAATGTTTGGCGTATTCCGCGAGAAGCGCCGGTTCAAAAACCCAATGCTCCATGATCTGGGAAGGGAGCTCGACCGAATCTCGGGCTAGGAAACGGCTGCGATAGCGGCTTTGGGAAAACAGCGTCGCCAGAGCATGTCCGAACTCATGGAAGAACGTTGTCGCTTCGTCGGCACTGAGAAGAGAAGGGCTGTCGGCGGTCGGTCGAGTGAAGTTGCAGACAATCGTGGCCAGAGGAGGGACCCGTTTTCCCTGCTCGTAGTACGAGCGCCGGAAAGCGCCGGACCAGGCACCTCCGCGTTTGCTCTCGCGCGGATGGAAATCCATAAACAGGAGACCGAGGTGACGGCCGTCTGCCTCTTTCACTTCATAAACCTGGACATCGGGATGGTACCGGGGCAGATTGGGTTGCTCGACGAATGTCAAGCCGTAAAGCTTCCCGCAGAGATTGAAGATGCCCTGACGGACGTTTTCGAGCTTGAAGTAAGGCCGCAGGGCCGTGTCGTCAAGGGCATATTTTTCCTGGCGCAGCTTCTCGGTGTAATACCACCAATCCCAGGGAGCGAGCTTGAAGCCGCCGCCCTCTCGGTCGATCAGGGCTTGAAGCGCCGCCGCCTCGGATTTGGCTTTGGCCAAAGCCGGCTCCCAGAGCTTCATGAGGAAGGCGTTCACCGTGTCCGGATTTTTGGCCATGTTTTTCTCCAGGACAAAATGGGCATGGGTTTGATAGCCTAGAAGTTTCGCTCTTTCCTGGCGAAGAGCGATGATCCTCTTGACATTTTCTTTGTTGTCGTATTCGTTTCCCTGATCACCCTTCATGATGTAGGCCCGGAAAAGCTTTTCCCGAAGCTCCCGTTTCTCCGAATATTGAAGAAACGGAATGAGGCTCGGAACCTGGATGGTGAAGACCCATTTTCCTTCGAGCCCCGCCTGCCTGGCAGCTTCGGCGGCCATGGCGACAACCGAGGCCGGGAGTCCAGCCAGGTCCGTCTTGTCCTCGATGATCAGCTGGAATGCGTTCGTCTCGGCCAGGACGTTATCCCCGAATTTCACGCTGAGCAACGACAGTTCCTGGTTTAATTCTCTCAGCCGGGCTTTCTGTTTCTCGTCCAACAGGGCTCCGGAACGGACGAAGTCCCGGTAGGTATTCTCGAGAAGGTAGAGCTCGTCGCGGTCGAGGTTCAGGTTTTGGCGCTGATCATAGACGGTCTTGATGCGCTGAAAAAGCTTCTCGTTGAGCGAGATATTGTCCCTGTGGGCAGCCAGCAGGGGAGCCGTCTTTCGTGCCAGTGCCTGGATTTCTTTGTTGGTGTGGGCGCTCTGCAGAGACGAAAACACGGCGGTGACCTCGTCCAGGAAAATGCCGGCATGATCCAGGGCGGCGATCGTGTTCTCGAAGGAGGGCGGGGCGGGATTCTTCACAATGGCCTCGATTTCCGCTTCCTCGCGCTTGATCCCCTCTTCGATAGCCGGCAGGAAATGCTCGTTCTTGATGAGATGGAAAGGCGGAACGTTAAAGGGAGTCCGGTAGGGCTTGAAAAAGGGATTGTCGGCCGCCGGCGGAAGGGAAGTTTTTGTCTGCTCGCTGACATCGCCGCGGGGAAGGAAAAAACCTTCGGCAATAGCCAGAGTGATGGAAAAAACAAGGACGATTAGCTGTTTCATCGCTTGTCGAACCTCCTGAGAAGATTCAGCCTGACCGCCTTATTATAGCCGATTTAAAACGGGGAGTTCACTCGTAGCTAAGGAAACGGAAGGAAAGCAAATTTGAATGGTCGCCTTTTTCCGAAAAAGTCAGGCTTTTTTCCCGCCGACGGTGATTTCGGCCACCCGGAAGGAGGGGCTGTTCAGGCTGCCGCGGAGGTCGAGGTCGTTGGCGACTCTGTCGATCCCTTTGAGGATGTCGAGCGTCGTCCCGCCGAGGGTTACTCCGTCGACCGGAAAAGCCTTGGCGCCGTCCGCAATCCAGAACCCGCTGCAGCCGACCGAAAAAGCGCCGGTTGTGACATCGGTCCCCGTTCCTCTCATTCCGGTGACGAGCAGCCCTTCCTTCATGTCCTTGAGAAGTGACGCCGGATCATCGGTTCCGTTGGCGACGGTGACGCACAGGAATCCAGCTGAGGGCCCGCTTTTATAGCCGAAGCGGCGAGCCATGGTGGGGACCTTGACCCCGGCTTTCCGCGCCGTTTGAGAATCGTAGTAAAACAGTTTGAGAACGCCCTTGTCCACGATAACGTTCTTGCGGGTGATGTTTCCCTCGCCGTCGATGGGCGTCGAGCTGATGAATCGCGGCCGCGTCGGATCGTCGATGATCGTGATGAGCGGAGAGGCGATCGCTTTGTCCAGCATCTCGGTCATGAAGGTGACTTTCCGGAAAACGGCGTCCCCGCTCAAAGCCGAGAGAACGCCCATCCAAAAGGAGGGAGCCGCATAGCGGTCAAAAACGACCGGGACTTTTTTCGTTTCCACCGGCCTCGCTCCGAGCTTTTCCACGGCTCTTTGGGCGGCCTTCTTGGCCACCTCCTCGACCGGCTCGAGGTCTTTAAAAAAACGCTTTGAGCTTGACCAGCCGTCGCCTTGCATGCTGTCGCCCTCGCCGGCGATGACATAAGCTCCGTAGGAGAAGCTCGTCTCTTTAAAAACATAAGAAATTCCTTTGGAGTTAAAAAGCCCCGCTTCGCGCTCGGTGCTGGAAAAAAATCCGCCTTCCGTGTTGGTGATACGCTTGTCTTCGGCGAGGGCGATTCGCTCGGCTTCGCGGGCGAGCGCGATCTTTTTTTCGTCGGCAATCCGGCCGATCTCCGGGTCGTAGAGGTCGAGGTCGGGGACCGGCCGAGGTCCGAAATCCGGCAGGCCCTGCCAGGGCTTTGCCTCGGTGATCCTGGCGAGTTCGATCGTCCTTTGAATCGTCTCGGCGAGCGAATCCGGGGACAAATCCGATGTGTAGGAAAAACCGAGCTGTTTATTGATGAAGACTCTGAGGCCGAGTCCCCGAGAGACGGTCTTCTTCAGCATTTCGATCTCGCCCTTCCGGGTATTGACTTCGAACTCCTTGACGTTCTCGATGACCGCTTCCGCTTCTTCCGCGCCAGTTTGGATCGCTTTTTTGACCGCCTCTTGGCCGATTTTTTGGATGTCCATCGTCATTCTCCTTCAGGCTTTTTTCCCGCCCACGGTAATCTGATCGACTTTGAGCGTCGGATTTCCGAACCCGACGGGCTTCGACTGGCCGCCCTTGCCGCAGGAACCGCCGCCGATGACCAGGAGGTCGCTTCCGACGAGGGAGATTTTTTTGAGCACATCCTGGCCGCTGCCCATGAGCATGATCCCCTTGAGGGGTCGGGTGATTTTCCCGGCCTCAATCATGTAGCCTTCAGGCACCGAAAAGACGAAGCGCCCGGTGGTCGGATGGACATTGCCTCCTCCGATTTTGGCGATGTAGAGGCCTTTCTCGACGGATTTGACAATGTCTTCGGGCAGAGAATCGCCGGGGAGAAGGTAGGTGTTGGTCATGCGCGGGATAGGAGGGTGCTGATAGGACTGGCGGCGGCCGTTTCCCGTCGGGGTCATTTTCATCAGCTTGGCGTTGAGCCGGTCCTGGAGGAAAGCGGCGCATCGCCCTTTCTCGATCAGGACCGTCTTTTTGCCGACGCTGCCCTCGTCGTCGACATTGACGGCCCCCCAGGCTCCTTTATAGGTTCCGTCGTCGGCGAGGTTGACGAGAGGGCTGGCGATGGACTGCCCCAGCTTGTCGTGAAAGCAGGACGTCTTTTTTCTGATGCCGTCGGCTTCCAGGCTGTGTCCGATCGCTTCATGGAAGAAGATCCCCCCGTACCCTTTGGCGATGACGATCGGGAATTCTCCGGCCGGCGCATCTTCAGCCGGAAGCATCCGGACGGCCATCTCGGCCGCCTTTCGGGCGAAATCTTCAGCCAAGGCGACGTCGAAATGCTCAAACCCGTAGGTTCCGGCCTTCGACTCGTAACCCATACTTCGGTTTTCGCCTTCGAGCGCGGCGCAATTGACGCCGAATCGGCTGAGGGTCTGGGTATCTTCGACTTTCAGACCTTCGGAGTTGACGATGAGGATCTTTTTCGTCGTATCGGAAAAACCGACGCCGACCTGAGTGATTCGCTTGTCGAAAGCGCGGGCCACCGCATTCGCCTTCGTCAGCAGCTCGACTTTGGTTTTGGCGGCAATGGTGTCTGGAGGAACCTTGACAAGATAATAAGAAGGGGGGGAGAGGGGGACGAATTTTTGCGGTTCATGTTTGGCGCCGCTCGAAGCGATGAGGGCGGCTGTTTCTGCAGCCTCTTTCAGCCGGGCGAAATCGATATCATCGGAGTAGGCATAGCCCGTTTTTTCTCCCTGGATGACCCGGAAGCCGACGCCCATGTCCAGACCCCGAGTGGCCGATGAGATCTTGTCCTCGTCCAGGGAAATGCTGTTCGTGACCGTCCGCTCGTAATAAATCTCAGCGAACTCGCCCCCCCGGCTGAGACAGATTTGAAGAAGCTTCCTAAAGGTTTCCAGGTCGAGAGTCGCCGGCGGATCCGATTCGACGGCCAGGAGCGGGCCGGGATCTTGGCCACCGAAATGTTGCCATAGCGGGAGCGAAACGACAAGCGCTCCGGTCTGGATTCCTTTGCTCAAGAAGGTCCTCCTGTTCATCGGGTGAAAGCGCTGGTCGCGGTCCATTCATCCTCCTTTTTCCCGGGAATGGGATATTTTATTCTTCGGGATGAAATCCCGTCCTTTCAAAGCAAACAAATCAGACCCTTCTTAGAACATCTTATGCCAATTCTCGACAGGAAAGCAAAAAATAACCTCTCTTTCTAATACGCCGGCAAAAGGAAAAATGTTTCTCTTATTGTCGATTCCCCGTGCTGAGACAAAATTAGTATACGATGTCCTCAAGGTTGCCGAATAGCAAATCGTCTTTAGGGAAGGCGGCGACTCGGTGAGGGCCGAGCGCCCCAATCGATAATCGCTTTGACGGCTTGATCGATCGCCGTGCGGGCACCGTTTCCCGCCTTGTTTGCCAGGAAAGAAAACAAGTAATCGCCGCTGTCCGTATGAGCCACGCCGGAAAGGGCCCGAACGGCCTGGATATAACCGGACTTGGCCAGCACCCGGCCGCGATAGGCTTTCTCCCAGAAGTGATTTTCGATCGTGCCGTCGAGTCCGCCGACGGCCAGCGAGTTTTTGAAAAGATTCCAGTCAGGACCGGAGGCGAGGTGCAGCAGGATTCGGGTCAACACATTGGCGCTGAGCCGGTTTTCCCGGCTGAGGCCGCTGCCATCAGAGATCACAAATTCACGCTCGCTCAGCCCGAGACTGGTCAGGTAGCTGAAAACAACCTTTCTTCCGCCTTGCCAACTTCCCTGATCTCCTTCGGAGTTGGATTGAACGGAGATCCTTTTGAATAGCGCCTCTGCCGCCAGGCCGAAACTGTCCTTGTTCGTCCTCTTTAACACTTCGCTGAGGGGGGTGGCGAATTCGGCGACCTCCTGAACCTCGCATTCTTCCGATATCCGCTGTTCCAGGATTTCGCCCGCGACCCCGATTCCCGCTTCGACGAGAGCCGACCGGAGCAAATGACCGAAGAAGAGAGCCGGATTTTCGACGGCCACGGCGTAAGGACCGGCCTCAGTCCGGCAGTTCCCCTGGATGAGAAGTTCATTCGGCACATCCGTGCGGCTGACGCTGAACCAGCTTTCCCGGCTTTTCCAGATGGTCAGGCTATTCCTGAGTCTGAGATAGTCTGTCGGCGGATCGAGCGTCAGGACGATTTTTCCCTGGCGATGGACGGCGGTGATAGCAACGGAGTTGCCGTGATAATTGATTCCGCTGACTTCGCAGGCATATTTTTGGTGAAGCTGGTTCTGAGGCCAAGATGGATGAACGCGCTGGCTGTCGAAAATCGATGTGTCGAGAACGATATCCGTGATCTCGGAGACGCCGAGGTCTCTGAGCCGCCGGGCAATTTCCTGGATGACGGGCTGGGCCCGGCGCCCATTCTTGAGGTCGATTTCTTTGTCTCCAAGAAGCGGGTCGCCGCTTCCTTTGACCATGAGCTTCTCGCCGCACAATCCCACTCGGGTGATAAAAGCGAATTCCGGTCCGAGGCATTCGAGCGCGGCAGCGGTGGTCACGATTTTCATGTTTGAGGCAGGGATGAGGCCGAGATGAGGGTTTTTCTCATAGACGATCTCGCCGCTCTCGCCATTTACGATGGAGGCGGAAAACACGACCTTGGCAAGATTCGGTTTTCCCAGGATCGTCTGAATCCGCTGCTTGAGCTGGACCGGGGAGAGAGGGATGGTCTCTGGCTCTGATGACAGAACTTCTGATCTATCCGAAGAAATGGCTGCCGTTATCGCCGGAGGTTCCGGAGAAATCAAGCGTGCCGGGCTTAAGAAGGAAACGGCGGCCGTGAAGAGAAAGGGAAGCAGAGCGAGTTTCGGGACGATCCCGCTTCTTCTCATCCGTTTTTCGGCCACTCTTTCATGATCTCGGCGAAGCACTGCAGCCCGCTCGAAAGGACGGCGCTGTATCCGCCTCCGGGTCTTGTCCAGGCGCCGGCGAGGTAAAGGTTTTTGATCGGCGTCTTATGCGGCAGGCGCCTGGGCTCGCTGTTGTCGAGAGTCTGGTCCCAGCCGTATATGGCGCCGCGATAATTGCTCGTATAGCGGACGTTGGTCAAGGGCGTTCCGATTTCCATGACCTCGATCGCTTCGCTCAACCCGGGCAGAAGCGTCTCCTCAACTTTCTTGATTAGGATGCCGGCCAGCCTCTCTTTCTCCACCCGGTAAGCCTCCTTCCGGCCAGCAAAATAATCGGTTTCGTATTTTTTCCACGGATCGTATCCCTGAAGGGTGACGATCGAGAGGGTGTTCTTGCCTTCCGGAGAATAGCCTTTGTAGAGATTGTCGTAGAGGGTCAGGCCGAACCCGCCTTTCTCGATCTCTCCGTTCCGGGCATAATGGTAGGCCTCTTCGATGTCGTAACCCGTTTCATAAAAAATTTCCGTGTCTTTGATGCCGACCTCTCCGACCAGATCCTTTTTGAGGCCGAGAAACACCTGAAAAGAGGAAAGACTCGTAGTGAATGTGTCCATCCGCGCCAGGTAGGCCTTCAGGAATTCGCCTTCATCCATCATTTTGCGGACGGTGTCATAGGCGTTGGCATTGGAGACCACAACCCGGCCGAGATACTCACAGCCGTCCACCGTCTTGACGCCGTAGGCCGTGTGATCTTTGGCCAGGATTTTCTCCACCCGCGTCCGCAGCAGAACCTTGCCGCCCCGTTCTTCGATGAAGTCGCGTAACGCATCGCTGATTTTCTGCGAGCGCCCGCGGGGATAGTATCCGCCTGCCTGAAGATAGCCCATTAACGGCAGGATGTAATAGATACTCGCCAGCTTGGAAGGAGGCAGGCCGAAATACCCCCAGAGTCCGGAGATTATCCCCTTAAGTTTGGGATCCTTGATATAAGAGCCAAGAACGCTTCCCCACGTGCTGTTGAAGCATTGGAGAAGATAAGGGAATTCTTTGGGGAAGCTGGCCATGTCGACTTTGCCCTGAGCGTTCTGGTAGCGGTTGAGATCCGAGACCAGGCCGCGCATCATCCGAAAGAGGCTTTCGATGCCCGTCTTTTCTTGCGGAAAGAGCTCGACCAGGAGGGCGACATAGCCTTCCACATCCTTCTGCGGAACGCGAAGATCATGCTCGGGGAAAATGATCCGATAGAGGGATTTGTGAGGAACGAACTCGACATCCTTGATTTCCGGAAAGCCGGGGATCAGATTGGGAAGGCCGTCTCTCTCCCCGACCGTCGTCGAGTGAAGGGAAACATCGAAAACAAAACCGCCCGGTCTCTTGAATGTCGTGGCGTAGCCCCCGGGGATCGAATGCTGTTCCAGAACGAGCGGCCTGAAGCCCTGCCGGGCAAAAGCCGCGGCGCAACTCAGACCACCGAGTCCGGTGCCGACGATGACGGCATCCCATATATCGGCATCCTGGTTTTTCCTCGTTTCAGGATTTCGCCGTCCGTCGCCCCGGGGAAAAGAATTCCAATCGTGCGTCAGAAGGGGAACACCGGCCAGCGCAGCCTTCAGAAACTCTCTTCTGGGGTATCTCTTTTTAAGCAATGGTGTACCTCTTATTCAATTTTCCCTATTATCAAATCGGACCGAGCCGATGTCAAATTGGCCCAGGCTCGATGACGAATAAAGTGCTGAAAATTCGGTTCTCTGCCCGCTGACATTTTTCATTCGTGATCAAGATTTGACAATCTCCGGCTGGGATCATATGATCTCCTCGTCGATGTGGGAAGGAATCTCTCTATTCTAAAGGAAGGGAAAAATGACGCAAAATTCAACGCGGCGGCTTTTATTCTTCTTTTCTTTTGCCATTGTGGCCGGTTCCATCGGCTTCCTGAGATGGAGACCTCTGTCTGCGACTGAGAGCTTCGGTAAAGGGAAAGGGATGACCGGCAGCCCGCCCGAAGTCCATCGGTTTGTCAGCGACGCCACGATTTCGGTCGGGACGAGCTTTTATCGGGCGCTGGCCGGGGATCTTCGGAACGACCGAGTGAACCGGATCGTCGCCGGCACCGACAGTTCCCACTATGCTTACGTTTTCCGAAAAGAAGGGGCGACCTATATTGAGGAATGGAACAATCTCTATGCGGCAGGCGATGTCGTCCATGCCGCTGCCGTAGGAGACGTCGATAACGACGGCCAGAACGAATTTTTAATCAGCGTCCGCTCCTCCGGCATGATCTATATGTACCGCTGGAACGGTGCGACCTATCAAAAAGTCCACGAACAGTATTTCGGCGGCAACTATATGCCGGCGGCGATTTTCGACATCGACCGGGACGGGCAGAATGAGTTGATCGTCGACGGCAGCGGAGCGGGGGCCATGATCAGCGTCTTCAACTATGACAGCGGCAGCGGAACCTTTCTCCTCGCCTGGTCGGCTCCCAAGGGAAATGTCCTCCAGATCGCCGTCGGAGACCCGGACAATGACGGACAGCTCGAGGCTGTGGTCGCCCTCCCCTGGGATTATCCCCCTGGAAAGCTGATGATCATCGGCTATGACGGCGCGGCGTATTCCGTTGAGAATACTCTAACCTCTTTTGCCTCGGGACTGGGCGGCGCGGCCGTGGCCGATTTTGACGGCGATGGAAAACAGGAAATCATCACCGGAATGTATAACGTCGCTTCGGCCACCTATCCCGTTTATCTGGTCAAGCACGACGGCGCTCAATATAACGTGACGACACTCTGTGATGCAGGAAATGGAACCTTCCATATCCACGCCGGAGACATCGATCGGGACGGCCTTCCCGAAGCCCTCGTCATGAGGAATGGCGAGGCGATGGTCGTCGAGTTCAGGAACAGCGCTTACAGCGCCATCCTCATGCCTTCCTATGGCGGCAGGGCCGGAGACCTGGCGGACATGGACGGGGACAACCGGGCTGAGATGATCACCACTCCGACCAGTATTCAAATCATCAGCGATACCGCGGGGCGATCTTACCTGGGGGCGGACCTCGACGGAAACGGGAGCGAGGAGATCGTCGGCGATCTCGCCACCCAGGGGCTATGGTACTGGATTTCAACCTCCGCAAACTGGGCCCAACTGACTCCGGTAGAACCGGAAGGAATGTCGGCGGTTGAAATAGACGGCGATGGCGCCGATGAAATCGCCGCCGATTTCGGCTCCCTGGGACTCTGGATATGGAACGGCGGGGCCTGGACCCAGATTGCGGGCATCCATCTTCAGGGATTGACCGCCGGAGACCTCGATGCTTCGGGACGCGATGCGGTGATCGCGGATTTCGGACCGACCGGCCTCTGGTGGTACAAAGACGGAGCATGGTTCCAGCTGACCGGCGGCAACGCCCAGGAGATGATCAGCGCGAATTTTGACAGCGACGGTGCCGATGAAATCGCCGTCGACTTCGGTTCCCTGGGCCTCTGGCTGTGGAACGGCGGGACCTGGACCCAGCTCAGCGTCCTTGATGCGAATCTCCTTGCCCGGGTCGATATCGACGGCCTCGGCGGTCAGGAGCTCATCGCCAGCTTTGGGACAGCCGGTCTTTGGCTCTGGGATGAAGGAACGTGGTCGCAGCTCAGCACGTTCTCCGCCGAGGGCGTCGTCGCTATCAACGGGAATGCCGTTGCCGGAGAGGAAATTTTCGCCGACTTTGGCACACTCGGCTTGTGGATGCTGACCGGCGGCACATGGACCCAGCTGAGCGGTCAGAACGCTGATTGGCTGGTCGCCTCGGATCTGAATAACGACGGATCTGGCGACATCGCGGGTGATTTCGCGGGCAGCGGCTTGTGGATTTTCCTAAGCAATTCGTCCTGGCAGCAATATTCTGCCCTTAATGCGGATGATCTTGCGGTTGCGGACACGGACGGTGACGGCTTCGGAGAGCTGATCGCAGACTTCGGGCCGTCAGGCGTGTGGCTCAACAACAACGGCACATGGTCCCAAATTAAATAGGGGCGGGAAAAGCCTCCGGCCCGGTTTGCAAAATCCGGCGGCTTTGACGCCTCGTCTACCGCAAGTGAGTGGAGCCGGGGGAAAACGAAAAAGCCAGGGCACCGCTCTCGGCTGGATTCACTTTTCCGGATAGAGTGTTACGCGGATATAGTTTTTCGTGTTGAGATACGTCTGGGCGGCCTCCCGGATGATTTCCGGAGACAGCGGCTGAAGAGATTTTTCGAAGGCCAGAAGCTCTCTCGGGTCCTCCTGGAGCTGATATTTGGAGTAAATTTGTGTCAGAAGCCACCGGTTGTCTTTCATCCCCGTCTCATATTCACGGAAGAGGGCCTCTCGGGCGTCGCGGACGTCCTTGTCCGAAGATCCTTTGGCTTTCAGGTCTTCGATCTCTTGAAAAATCGCTTTGACCAGCTCCTCCACCCGTGCCGGGTCGCAGCCGAAGCTGATCGTCAAACTGTATTCCTCATCAGGGATCTTGGAATAGCTCGCCTGGACGTTGACGCCGTAGGTTCCGCTCAACTCCTCCCGGACAATCTCCCTGAGCCTCGACTCGAGGATCAAGCCGAGCGCCCGGATGGCCGTGCGATGGGCTTGGTCGTACCCGAAAGGTCCGTTGAAAACGATGGCCGTCTGGCTTTTCGGCTCCATCCCTTTGCGGACCTCTTTCTCGACGACACCCGTCGGGGGGTTGATCCCGACATTCTTCCATGTTTCTTTTCGGTTGAGGGAGGGGAGGGCGCCGAGATATTTCTCGGCCAGAGTTTTCATCGCCTCAAGGTCGAGCTTGCCCACGAATAAGAACGTGAAATCGCTGGCGTCGGCGAAGCGGTCTTTATAGAAGGCGCAGGATTTTTCGAGGTTCATCTCAGCGATGATCTCGGCCGTCATCGGCCGGGCACGAAAGTGGTTCTGGCTCAAAACCGTTTGCAGGGTATCCATGAAGACGATTTCCGGGCTGGCCGCCCGGTTGGCCAGCACGGCCTTCAACTGCGAAGTCAGGACGTCGAACATCGTCGGATCGCAACGCGGCGCGATGAAGGAGAGATAAATGAGCTGGAAAAGAGTTTCGATGTCTTTCGGCGAGGCGCTGCCCCTCAAGCCTTCCTCAATTTCGCCGATCAAAGGCATGACCGAAGCGACTTTCCCCGCCAGGGCTTTGCGCAGTTCGACGGCACTGAAGTCGCCCAGCCCACCGGCGGCCACCACCTGGCCGGCCGTACTTGAAGCAATGAAGTCTTCGTCTTTGGCCAGGGATGTTCCGCCCGGGCTAAAGGCGCGGAAGAGAATTTCGTCCTCTTTGAAGTCGGTCGGCTTGAGGACGACGCGAACGCCGTTCGAGAGCTGCCATTCGGTGATGTTCATCTCCTCCAGGTATTGGGTGCGGATGATTTTTCCGGGCTCGGGGAGAGCCGGAAGGAGAGGCTTCTCCACAGGGGTGTCTTTATAAGGAGCGATTTCTCGGGAGGCTGCCTGGTGAACGATTTCGAGAAGGCGCTTTTCCGGGGGGACGCTCAACCCCTCTTTTTCCGGCGCGCTGATCAGGACAACGCGATTCTTTGTCGTCATCCATTCGCGGGCCAGACGGTTGATTTCTTGGAGAGCGATGCCGGGGAGGAATTGCTGGACCAGCCGGAATTCTTTTTCTATTCCCGGGATCGGCTCCCCGTGCAGAAAATGCCGGGTGTATTCTTCCACATAGGTGCTCGATTCATACTTTTCTTTTTCGGCGAACAGGCGCTCCATGGAGCGGAGGAGATCGATCTTCTGGCGTTCGAGCTCCGATGGCGTGAAACCGAAACGGGCCGCCCGTTCCGACTCGATCAATAAAGCCTCCAGACCGCGCTCAATGCCTTCCTCTTTAACGATCGCGCCGAGCGAGGCGATTTCTTTGGTGCGGATGAATTGTCCCCGACCGGAAAAGGCCCGGAGGAAGGGCGGGTCGGGCTTCTGGGTCAGTTCAAAGAACCGCTGGTTGAGCATCGAGAGATGGAGCTGTTCGACAAGCCTCTGCCGGTAGGCCCCGGCTGTGCTTTGATCTCGGAGGGGCAGTTTGTTGTAAAGCGCAATATTCGTCCCGGTCGCCTCCCTGTCCTGGGCGATGGCGAAGAGGATTTCCTCATGGTCTGGAACTTCATAGAAGGTGCGGGGGCGGGGATCGGCCGGCGAGGCCAGACGGCTGAAGTGTTCGTGGACGAGCTTTTCCACCACCTGCCGGTCGAAATCGCCCACCGCGATGACGGCCATTAAATCCGGCCGATACCAGTCGCGGTAAAAGCGTTTGAGCACCTCGTGGTCGAACGTTTCGATGATCTTCATGTCGCCGATCGGGAGTCGGCGGGCATAGCGGGATCCCCGAAACAGAATCGGGAATTGCTTGTCCTGCAGCCTGGCGTTCGCTCCCCGTCGCAGGCGCCATTCCTCGATGATCACTCCCCGTTCCTTTTCGATTTCTTCCGGGTCGAAAGACAACCCGTGGGCCCAGTCTTCGAGAATCTGAAAGGCGGTCTTCAGGATCTCCGGCTTTTCGGTCGGAATCTCCAGGATGTAGACCGTTTCGTCGAAGCTGGTAAAGGCATTGAGCTCCGGACCGAAGCGCATGCCGATGGACTCCATGAAATGAACGAGTTCTTGCTTGGCGAAATGTTTCGTGCCGTTGAAGGCCATGTGTTCGACGAAATGGGCCAGCCCGAGCTGATCGTCATCCTCGAGCACAGAGCCGGCGTTGACCACCAGGCGAAGATCGGCGCGGTTTTCCGGCCGACGATTCTGGCGGATGTAATAGGTCAGACCGTTGGCCAGCTTCCCGAAGGTGAGTTCGGGGTCGATGTCCAGTTTTTGGTCGAGCGGAATGATCTCCTTTTTTCGCTCTGGAGCTTCTTGCCCGAGCGCAGGCAAGAAGAGGCCGATCACAAGGCCGAGGAAAAACGTCCGTCGGAGAAGGACGGACTTGAGTTTTGTCAAGGAGAGCATTGGATTACCTCGCTTGATTGTTTGAATTTGATTCCTTTTGCTATCTATTCTGCCACGGACAGGGAGTTCAGTCAACCGAATGCCGGCTCTGAATTAGCTGTTTCCGCAAGCCATGGGCTTCAATAATCGCAGAATATGGAATAGAATAGATTGCTTGACGGATAATAAATCCGCGACCTGACAAGTCAAAAAAACAAAACGAAAGGAGAGGCGAATGGAATTCCGGGAAGTCGTTGAGAAACGATACAGCGTTCGAGCCTATCAAGGAACCCAGGTCGAGGAGGAGAAACTTCGCCAGGTACTTGAGGCTGCCATCCTTGCCCCCACGGCGGCCAACCGGCAGCCCTTTCGGTTGATCGTGATTCAAACGAAAGGGCATGAGGCGGATCTCAAGCGGATCTATTCACGCGACTGGTTTGTCCAGGCCCCCTTTGTCATCTGCGCCTGTGCCGTGCCCGGCGAAGCCTGGACGCGAAGAGACGGCAAGAATTACGCGGAAGTGGACGCCACGATCGCCTTCGATCATCTGATCCTCGCGGCGCGGAGCCTCGGGCTCGGAACCTGCTGGATTGCGGCTTTCGATCCTCAGGCGGCCCGCGAGGTACTGCGTCTTCCGGCGGACCTGGAGCCGATCGCTTTCACACCTCTCGGCTATCCGGCCGACTCCTGGAAACCCAAGAAACGCCGACCGGCGTCGGAGCTTGTTCAAGATTTCGCTTGGCCGGCAAAGGGCAAAAAATGAGAACATTTTCCCATATGAATAAGGCGTTGAAGATTTTTCTTGGCCTTGCCTTTCTCTTTTTCTTTTGCGTCGGTATTTCTAAATTGTTTCCGAACTCAGAATGCGCGGCCGGAACGGAGGATAAAACTTCCGGCGAGGCCATGCCTCGGCTCCGGAAAGGGCCTCATTTTTTCTTTGATCAGGTTCTTTTTGTGCGCCTGGAGGGCGTGAAGCTCGAGGCTGGGCGCCCGGAGAAGCACGCCGGCAATCCGATCATCCCAGCCAAGAACCCGTTCGCCGACCTTGAGCTTGCTTCAGGGCCGTTTACCGTCTTGCCGGATGAAAAAGGAGGCGGCTTCCGAATGTGGTATATCCCTTACAGCCGGGGGCCGCTCGGCGTCCATTTCGGTTATGGGACGAGCAGCGATGGAATCGCCTGGCGGCTTCCTGATCTCGGCCTGACGGAGTTTCAGGGAAACAAGCACAACAACCTCCTTTTAACCCGTGTTCTGGGAGGACGCGTCCTCCTTGACCGGGACGCGGCGAATCCGGGAGAGAGATATAAGGCCGTTTTTTATCGGCATGATCCCCAGCCGGTCGGATTTTCTGTATCTTTTTCGCCCGACGGTTTGAACTGGAGCCCTCCCTTATGGATTGAAGAGCTCGATGATCGGGGAGAAATCCAGGGCCGCGGTGCGAGTGACGTGGTCAATGCGTTTTATGACCCGCTGAGGCGGGAATTCGTGGCTGTGTTCAAGATGTGGTCTTTGTCCGGTCAATACGAGATCCCGGTCAAGCGCGGCATCGACGCGCCACGCTGCGGAAGGCGGGTCGTGGGCTCGAGCCGGAGCCCGGATTTCCGTGTTTGGTCCGAAGCGCGACAGATCCTTCTTCCGGATGAAAAAGATCCTCCGACGCTTGAATTCTACGGACTCCAGGCGGTCGTCCGGCGAGGCGACCTGTTCATCGGTTTTCTCCCCTGTCTTATCGATGATGCGCCGCCCGATGGTATCGGCTGGACCGAACTCGCTTTCAGCCGCGACGGTGACGCCTGGGAAAGGATCCGGCTCAGGGTGCTCGACCGGTCAGAAGGAAAGCCGAGCGCACCCGACCAGGCGATCGCCTGGGTCTCCGAGGTCATCGAGGTCGGAGACCGGGATTTTATTTATTACAATGGAATGGAGCAAGGACACAAGAGCGGACCGAGGTCGGGATGTCTGGCTTTTCTCCCCCGAAACCGGTTTATCGGTCTTGAGGCCGGAGCGGCGGAGGGGGTCGTTTTGACGCGGCCGTTCCTCCTTCCCAAGGAAAAGGGACGAGCCCTGATTCTCAATGTGGACGCTTCAGGCGGCGAAGTGCGCGTCCAGCTCCGGAATGACCGCGGGATCATCCGGGGTTTTTCCTTTGCAGATGGCGATCCGATTCGCTCGGACGGGACGGCCGTTCCTGTCCGCTGGCGAGGAAGAGCCCGCCTGCCGGAGACGGATCAACCGCTCCAGGCGGAGTTCAGGCTGAGGAGCGCCCGCCTTTACGCTTTTTCTTTCTGAAATTCTCGTTATTTTTTAGGATTCGCAGCCGGGATCAATTTCAGGAGGACGAATTTTAGATTGAGTCTTGAATTTCTTGAAGATATAATTCAGACGGGATGAAGCTTTCGAAAATTTGTCTCGGCACAGCGCAGCTCGGTATGCCCTACGGCATCAACAATACCTCCGGCCAGCCGGAGTTTGAAGAAAGCCTGACGATCGTCAAAACCGCTCTGAAAAACGGGATCACGACTTTCGATACGGCTCCGGCTTACGGAGAAAGCGAGAAAGTTCTGGGGCAATGCCTCCGGGAACTCGGGGCCCGGGGCGAGCTCGTCTCCAAGCTTCCTCGATTCGACTGGACTTCCGGTCCAGAGGAGGTCCTCCGCCGAGTTTCCCTATCCATTCGGCAGAGTCTCGACAACCTGGGAATAGAGTGTCTTTCTGTCTGTCTTTTTCATCATTTCAACGACATGTATTATCAGGAGGGCGCGGCTCAGCGGAGATTATTGGAACTCAAGGAATCGGGCCTGATGGAGAAGATCGGAGCTTCCGTTTACACCCCTGAGGAGGCGGAGGCCTGCCTGAGGAACCCGCATTGTGAGGTCGTCCAGGTGCCTTTCAGCCTGGCTGACAGGCGCCTTTTGGCGACGGACTTCTTTCGCCGAGCAAAGGCGAGCCGCAAGATCACCCTCGTCCGGAGCGTTTTTCTTCAAGGATTGATCTTTAAGGAGAACCTCCCGGCTGAACTCGCCGGCTTCGAGCCTCACCGCCGATCCCTCGCCGGCCTGGCCACAGAAGAAGGTCTGTCCCTGGCCGAGATGGCTCTTCGCTATGCATTGAGCTTCGATGAAATCGACTCTGTGATCGTCGGCGTGGAAACGAATGACCAGCTCGAGCGGAACCTGGAAATCATACGCCGCGGCCGGCTCGAGGACCGTCTCGTCGAAAAAATCAACAAACTTCCGCCGGTTCCCGAGCATATCGTTGATCCGCGACGCTGGCCGAAGGGGCCGACCAAAAAGGAAGAACGTCCATGATCTCTCTGCCGATCACTCAACCGGAAATCCGACTGGCTATGCTGGGCATGGTCGAGGGAAACGGCCATCCCTATTCCTGGAGCGCCATTTTCAACGGCTATGACCGCGGGGAGATGGCGAAATGTCCCTATCCCGTTATTCCGGTCTATTTAGGGAAACAACCAATCGAGACCTTCGGCATCGCCGGAGCGAAGGTCACGCATATCTGGACGGACAATCCGGCGGATGCCGAAAAGGTCGCCCGGGCCTCTCTGATCCCCCACATTTTATCTCAACCCGAGGAGGCCATCGGCCAGGTCGACGCCGTCATCATCCCCACGGACAAAGGACATGAACATGTCGAACGCGCCCGGCCGTTCGTCGAGGCGGGGCTTCCCGTCTTTATCGATAAGCCGCTCGTGGACAACGCCGAGGACCTGAGGACGTTCGTTCAATGGGTTGAGGAAGGCCGGCCGGTGATGTCTTCGAGTTGCATGCGCTATGCCAAGGAGTTCCTGCCCTATCGGGAGTCAACCCGCGAGCTCGGCGACCTTCGACTGGCGACGGTCACGACGCCGAAGTCCTGGGAACGGTATGGAATTCACGCTCTGGAGGCCGTCTATCCGATCCTCGGGCCGGGGTTTCTTTCGGCACGGAACACCGGAACAGAGGAGAAAAATATCGTCCATTTCCGGCATCGGAACGGCGCCGACGTCGTTGTTGCCGCCATCGCCGATCTCTTCGGGGCCTTCGGCGTGCTGACGCTCTGCGGCACGGCCGGCCATGTGGAAGTCGCTTTCTCCGACACCTTTTACGCCTTCAAGAAGCAGCTCGAGAGCTTCATCCGCTATCTGCGGAGCGGAGTTATGCCGTTTCCATTTGCCGAGACCGTCGAGCTGATGAAGATGGTCATTGCCGGCATTCGGAGCCGGGAGGAGAACGGTCGCCAAGTGCCGCTCGAGGAGATCATCTAAGGAGTTGATCATGAGACGAAGCCGGGTGCTGGAAAAACTCAGGGCGGGCGACGCGGTGAGCTGCGTCAAGCTGAACCTCGACAATGCCCGCGTGGCCGAGCTTGCGGCCATGTCCGGAGTGGATTGCCTCTGGCTGGACCTGGAACATGTCGCTTCGGATTGGTCGGTTCTCGAGGCCCAGATTTATGCGGCCAAGGCCTATAATGTCGATGTCCTTGTTCGGACGGCCAGAGGGAGCTATTCCGATTACGTCCGGCCGCTCGAGCTCGATGCCGCGGGAATCATGGTGCCGCACATCATGAGTC
>Ga0185342_1000110_pt1 | contig 46507 bp, 51 predicted proteins | sample ConPoolayeEmetaG_FD_128045 | JGI IMG/M metagenome (GOLD analysis project Ga0185342, IMG submission 128045) | Hot spring microbial mat communities from California, USA to study Microbial Dark Matter (Phase II) - Cone Pool mat layer E metaG... ... | reverse complement strand
TTTCAACAGCCTTATTGAATATCTCTCTTGCTTCTTTAACTAAACCATTCTTTCCATAAGCATCTATCATAGAATTATAAGTCACAACATCCGCTATCCCTTCTCTAACAGCCTCATCAAATATCTCTCTTGCTTTTTCAACTAAACCCTTCTTCCCATAAGCATCTATCATAGAATTATAAGTCACAACATTCGCTATCCCTTCTCTAACAGCCTCATCAAATATCTCTCTTGCTTCTTTAACTAAACCATTCTTTCCATAAGCATCTATCATAGAATTATAAGTCACAACATCCGCTATCCCTTCTCTAACAGCCTTATTGAATATCTCTTTTGCTTCTTCAACCCTACCCATTGATCCCAATATTTTTATTTTGAAAGAAATGGCAAAAATGTTATTTGAATTTTTTTCTAAAATTTCATTAACTGATGCAAGAGCAGTTTCATACTCGCCTTTTTTGAAAGCTCCTTTCGCTTCAGCCATGATTTGCTTTGGGTCGTTCCTATCAGGGAGAGGGTCTTTTCCCGAAAAAGAGCCACTACTCCTGGGTTTGTCTCCTCGTCCTCCTCCAAATCCTTTATACATATTGGTATATTATTATACACAATATTTAAAAAGCAATGCCCAAATCTTTTAAAAATCGTCATTTCCTTTATCCATATGGAATTTAAAATTTTAAATGAACAAGGAACAAAATTTTTCCTTGCAGAAGACGTTTTCTACAATCCGCACATGGAGCTGAGCAGGACACTTTCTTCTTTATTGGTGGGGGTTCTGAATGAAAAACTATTCGTTCTTGATGGCATGGCTGCTTCTGGCATCCGTGGCATGAGGTATAAAATGGAAAATAAGAATGTGGAAAAGGTTTCGTTTGTTGATGTTTATGAGGCGGCAGTAGAATGCATCAAAAAAGGACTAAATAAAAATGGAATAAAGGCAGGGGTTTTCAGGGAAGACATAAACAGGTTTCTTTTCAATGCGACGAACGAATATAATTTTATAGAGTTAGACCCTTTTGGAACCCCAACACCGTATGTTTATTTTGCCGTGCGCGCGCTGAGAAACCTAAAGTCCGGCTATCTTTCAATAACCGCGACGGATACGGCTGTTTTGTGCGGTGCGAATAAAAAGGCGTGCTTAAAGAATTACCACTCAAAACCTATGCGAAATTACTTCTGCCACGAGACAGGCCTGCGCATTCTCATAAACTTTGTTGCAAGAATATCGCATGAGTTTAATTTCGGTATAAGGCCCTTGCTCTCCTTCTATTACCGCCATCAAATGAAAACAATAATAAAATTGGAAAAGGGGGCAAAAAAAGCAGATGAAAACCTAGGGCAGATGGGTTATGTAAGCTTCTGCTCGGCGTGCTTGAATACAACCTGCGGAAAAACCATGGAAAAAACATGCAGTTTATGCGGAAAGATGAGCGATTATGGAGGAGAACTTTGGCTGGGGGAAATAAACGACAAAAAAACAATAAAAAAAATGCTTGCTTTAAACAAAAAAAGAGAGTATAAAGGCAAAGAAATGCCAGAAAAATTTCTAAATTTATTGTATGAAGAGCTTGATATTCCCTACTTTTTCGATACGCATGGAATCGCAAAAGTTTATGGAATAGCACCCAGCAGGACTGACGATATTATTAAAACTCTGAAAAAGAAAGGTTTTGAGGCAAGCAGGACGCATTTTTCTCCTACGGGCTTCAAAACAGATGCGAGCATAAGAGAAATACTCTCCCAGAGCAGATATGTTTAAAAACATTATTATTCATAAACTATAACTATGAAAATAAGGAACATGCTAATCGCCGGAGGAATTATTCTTGGGTCTGCGTGTATAGGGATACCTAAGTTTTTGCATGCTCAAGAGCCTCAGCCAAGCGAGCAAGTCGCCCAGGTCGACAGCACCGGGCTCAAGTTGAGAACAGCGTTTATGGGCGCAAAAAAAACTACCGAAAAAAAGAAGGCACTCGTAGACTATGGAGAATGGATTATGCAAACTCAGAATAGGGAAGAAGCGAGATATTTTATGGCGCTCGTGAGCTATAAAAACTACCATGAAAAGATGGAATGGGAGGCAGGAGGATATCTTGCGGCGATGATAGGTTTGGGAATAGTTCCTATAGATACCGCAGTTGCCGTTTGGGGCGGGATCGGCTGCCCTGTTGATACTGCGCTTTCTTTTGTTAAAAGAAAAACTGGCGAGGAGGGTTGGGTAAATACGGTATTTAATTTTGCTTTGTATAAGAAAATAGACCCTCTAAAAGCAGTGGGGCGAATGGCTGGAACAAGAACCTCTTATGGTTTGAGTAAAGCAGTGGAGCTTGTTTCTCTTGGCCAGCAGGCAGTGGGGGAGCCAGGAGAAGTTGTGGATGCGCTTTCTCTCTGCGGAAATAGAGTAATGGTCATGAGCGAGCTTGTTGCGAATGAAAACCTTTGGAAAAACCTTCCTTACATGGTTGGGTTGCTCGATGGGTTGGTCAAGGTATCAAACCAAAACGAAAAGCCAGCGAACATGGAAAGGGTTGGGGAGGCTGTTTATCAAAAGGTTAGCGGAGGAATGACAAAAGACCTTGCGAGATGGTTTATAATTTCCCAGTTTGGGAACTCAAACGGCGCGGCAGACCAGTATGCATCAAAATGCTTTTTGCTCTATGGCGCGGGCTTTTATCCGAGCGCGGACACTGTAGTTGGTTTGGCAAAAAACTCCGGTTCAAACCCAGAAAATGTTTTGCAGAATTATTTCAAAGAGTATGCGGGCGGAAGGGTTGGGCTTGAAAGATATTTAGAGCTTGTGCAGAAGTGCGCTGAGTTTACATATTGCGCGCCTGAGATAGCAGTAAAATACATGGCGAAGACAGGACAGAAAGTTGCGCTTGAGAGGTGCATAAAATTCATAGAGGGATATAAGTTTTTTGCCGGCGATCCTGCTGCTCTTTCGGCGTCTCTGTATTCGCATTTCCCTATCCTTGATGTTTTTGATGCGTTCGTAAAAAGCAAAATTGAGAATAAAACGACTGTTTATGCTTCATTCTATTACAATGCGATTGCGCTCGCTAGGGCCGATGAAATGGAAAATGTTGTTGCAAGGGTTGCGAATGAAGTCGACGGAAACTACGAGCTCGCGAGAAAAGTATACGAGGAGCTCAGCAAAATAGACCTGTTAAAGGCCGGAAGTTTTGCAAGCAAGATGGTTGGAAATGCGCTGAAAGACTTTGATAAAGCTTGGGCGGAATGGGTTAAAAATCCAAACAGCAAGACAGAAGTAGCGCTTGAAGGGCCGCTCATGTTTCTTGTTAAAAATTATGGAAGTAATACGGATGCAACGAATAAATTAAACGCAATTCTCAAAAGCGATAAATATACAGAAGCTCAAAAAAATAAAATACGAAGCGCGATTGAATTAGAATCTAGGACGAACAACCAAGCGAGAAGAGCGCTGCAGGCTCTTGATGCGGAGATAAAAGGTTCCCAAACACAACAGGCGAGCTCCCAAACAACTGAAAAAATAAATAAGTATCCTTCTTACATCCAAAAACTTGGGATAACTACATTCGCCCAGCTGGATGCAATAGATAACGACACCATGAAGAACGATGTCAAAAAATCAATCAAAGAAATGGCCGGAAGCATAACTACATTTGAATCCGATATAAACAAGATCCTAGAAGGAAAAAAGGGAGTGGAAAGGAAGATATTAATATGGACTATAGTAGAAGCAGTTTGCGAGGAGAAGATGTCAGCTCCGGTGCTCATTGCGATGAGATTAGTAAAAGACCCTGTATTCAACAGGCAGGAGGCAGAAGAAATACTTGCTTATATAGCCGCATGGAATGGAAAGAACAACGGCGGGCTTGGCGTTGAGATAAACAACATGGCTAGATGGGTTCAAGAAAACAAAAAGAACGGAAAATGACCTACTCCACAGTCACGGATTTTGCCAAATTCCTTGGCTTGTCCGGGTTTATTCCCCTCTCCACGCTTGTGTAGTACGCGATCAGCTGAAGCGGGATTATAAAATAAAATGGATATAGAAGTTTTTCTTTGCACTCAACAACTATTGCATCATCAACAATATTTCCTATTTCTTCGCTATCCGTAATCGCGACAACATAAGCTCCCCTTGCTTTTACTTCTTTTATGCTTCCTATCATTTTTTCGTATGTCTCATCTTTCTGCACAAGAGCAATCACCGGAACACCCTTTTCTATCAAGCTCAAGGGCCCGTGCTTCAGCTCCCCGCCCGCATAGGCCTCGCCGTGTATGTAAGATATTTCCTTGAATTTAAGGGCACCTTCATAGGCAATAGGCATGCATATCCCTCTCCCAATGAAGAAAACGCTCTTTGCAAACTTTAGCTTTCTGGAGATTTCCTCTGCTTTTTCTCTTATTTTTTCAATCAATCCCGCAACATCATCCGCAACATAAGAAAAATCTCTCTCTGGAAAAGCTAGTTTGTAAACAACCGCTAATTGGGATGTGAATGTTTTTGTCGCCGCAACACCTATCTCAGGTCCAGCGTTCATGTACAGGGTTTCATCAGCAATCCTTGTGATGCTGGACCCAACAACATTTGTTATAGCCAATATTTTTGCACCATGTTTTTTTGCGAATTTTATCGCCTGCAGAGTATCTGCGGTTTCTCCGCTCTGGCTTATCGCAATCACAAGAGTTTCCTTGTCTGGCAAAGCGACATATCTGTATTCCGACGCAATTACAACATCAACCTTTTTCTTGAGCTCTTTCTGAAATAGGTACTTGAGCATAAGGCCTGCATGGTGGCTTGTTCCAGCCGCAATAACATCTATTTTTTCATATTTTTTGACAAGCTCGCCTGCTTTTCTTACGTCAACCATAAAACTTTCTTTTATAGAGTACTTCTGCTCTTCGATCTCCTTCGCCATATAATGAGGGTACCCTCCCCTTTCTGCTTCCTCAGCGCTCCATTTTATTTCTATTGTTTTTTTCTTTCTCTCGTTCCCCCGCAGATTAAAAAACCTTGCCCCATCCTTCTCAACAACAGCGATTTCCTCCTCGTCCATCGGAACAAATTTTTTTGTATACTTCAGCATAGGAGTAAAATCTGATGCACAGAACATTTCTCCCTTTCCGAACCCGACTATAAGCGGACTGTTCCTTCTCGCCAAAAACAGCTTTTTTTCTCCTTCGATTATGCATACTATGGCATATGAACCCTTCAGCCGGTTTATCGCCTTCCTAAACGCTTCAAAATTTTCGCTATTTTTTCTATACTCCTCTATAAAATGTGCGACTATTTCGCTGTCCGTTTCGGAAGAAAATTTATGCCCCTTTGCCATCAATTCCTCACGCAATTCCAGATAGTTTTCAATCACCCCATTATGCACCAGCACAACCTTGCCTTCGCAATCTGTATGCGGGTGCGCGTTTTCGAAGCTCGGAGGGCCGTGCGTCGCCCATCTTGTATGGCCTATTCCTAAAGTTCCATCCATCTCTAGAAAATCAACCTTTTTTGAGACCTCGTCAAGCATTCCTCTATCTTTTTTTATTATTATTTTTCCATCCTCGCCTATTACGGCTATTCCCACAGAATCATACCCTCTGTATTCCAGCGCTTTTATCCCTTCCAGTATGACCTCTGATGCTTTTTTGTCCCCGATATATCCAATAATGCCGCACATCGTTATTTTTTTGCAGGATAAAGATTTTTAAGCACAACACCACAAATGGAATTTCTTCGGGTGGTTCTATGAATGCAGAAGAGGCAGTAGCAAAATTAAGGGAAGGAAATGCAAAATTTGTTAAAGGAGAAAGGAGGGCGTACAATTTTGTCGAGCGAAGAAAAGAGGTTTTGGCAGGTCAGAAGCCGTTTGTAACCATAGTTACATGCAGCGACAGCCGCGTCGTCCCTGAATTTATATTTGATTCAAACATAGGCGAGCTTTTTGTTATAAGGACTGCCGGCAACATCGTTGATGATGTTTCGCTCGGAAGCATAGAATACGGCGTTGAGCATCTCAAAACACCTCTCCTTCTCATTCTTGGGCACGAGAAATGTGGCGCTGTTACAGCAACCTGCTCAGGCGGTGAGGCGCACGGGAAAATAAAAAACATAGTGAAGAAAATAAAGCCGGCGTGCAAAAAGGCCGGGGGAGAGGTGGAGAAGGCAATCGAGCTCAATCTGGACCTAGTAGAAAAAAACATCCTGAAAAAAAGCGAGATAGTTAAAGGGCTTGTGGAAAAAGGCGAGTTGAAAATAAAAAAGGCAAAGTACATGCTCTCGACGGGAGAGGTGGTTTTTTATTAAGAAAACAAAACCCCATTCGCTTTTCAAAAAACTCCTCAAAAAATACGGCCCGCAGAAATGGTGGCCCGCAGAAACGCAGTATGAGGTAATTGTCGGCGCAATACTAACGCAGAACTGCGCGTGGAAGAATGTTGAGAAAGCAATAAAAAATTTGAAACATGCGCGCGTTCTCTCTCCTGAAAAAATTCTTTCGCTTCCGATGAAAAAACTAAAACAACTCTTAAAGCCCGCAGGCTTCTACAATCAGAAGGCAAAGCGCCTAAAATTAATTACAAAAAAATATCTTGAACTTAAACCCAAACTCCGCTTCCTCTCAGTGGAAGAGTTAAGAAAAGAGCTTCTCTCAGTAAAAGGTGTTGGAAACGAGACCGCAGACAGCATTCTGCTGTATGCGTTCAACCGGCCTGTATTCGTTGTGGATGCGTACACGAAAAGGTTCTGCGAGCATTTCAAGCTTTTCACTGGAAAAACCTACCAGGATTACCAGCGGTTCTTTGAAAAAAACCTCCCACGCGACCAATACATTTTTAACGAATACCATGCTCTTATAGTAAGGTGGGCGAAGGAACATGCAAATAGAAAGCGAAAAACTTTATGAGTTCAAAAAACAGATCCGCATGCTTAAAGAGTTCAGAGGGAGCGGAACCCAGCTCGTTTCAGTTTATATCCCAGTCGGCTATCCCATAAACGAGGTTTCAGCAAAGCTCAGAGGCGAGATGAGCCAGGCGGAAAACATAAAGAGCAAGCAGACGAGAAACAACGTTATAGGCGCTCTTGAAAGAATAATAACAACTTTGAAGGGATACAAAAAAACTCCGGACAATGGCCTTGCGATATTCTCCGGAAACATAAGCGAAGACCCGTCTAAAACAGATATAAAAACATTCGCCATCGAGCCACCGTACAAGCTGAACGTGAGCATATACAGATGCGATTCCTCTTTCTTCCTCGAACCTTTGGAAAGAATGCTTGAAGCCACGGATGTCTACGGAATAGTTGTCATGGACGGAAGGGATGCAACCCTTGCGCTCCTGAAGGGAACAGAAACGATCATCATGCGAAAGCTGCACAACCCAACCCCCTCAAAGGTAAAAGTCGGCGGGCAGAGCGCAAGAAGATACCAGCGCATTGTAGAAGAAGGAACCCAGCATTATTACGGAAGAATAGGGGAGGCGATGGACGAGGTTTTTTTGGGAAAGGTGAAAGGAATAATTGTTGGCGGACCTGGGCCTGCGAAAGAAAATTTCCTGAAAGAAAAGCCCTTCAACTATCAGCATAAAATTCTTGGTGTCGTTGACACCGGCTACGCCGATGAACACGGGGTGAACGATGTCGTTTCAAAATCCGGAGAGATTTTGGCTGAGCAGGAAGCGATAAAGGAAAAGGCTCTTGTTGAAAGGTTCATAAAAGAGGTTGTAAAGGGAGGGCTTGCGACATACGGCTTGAAGCAGGTTGAAGAGGCGATAGTAACAAGGCAGGCGGAACTCGTGCTCGTTTCGGAAGGCTTGGAATACTCTCATATAAAACTAAAATGCGGCTCATGCGGAACCGAGGAAGCAAAGGTGCTGAGAGAAAAACCAAAAGAACCCTTCAAATGCCAAAAATGCGGAGCAAGCATGTTTGAGGAGGAAACAGAGCCGCTGGTCGAATATATAATAGACCTAGCAAATGAGAACCAGGTAAAGGTCGAGGTTATCTCAACAAACACTTCTGAAGGAATGCAGTTCCTTCAGGGTTTTGCTGGTTTAGGTGCTTTTCTGAGATACAGAGTATGAAATCATGCAAGGAAAATACACATCCCCTTCTTCTATCACAAGCAGCCCCGCGTAAACAGTGCTTTTATTCTGGCCTTTCGTTATGTAAAAAATATAGCATTCATCGCTTACTGCTTCCAGGCATTCTCTCATTGTTTTGTTTCCACTTTCATCGACGCATCCATTTTCATCAAAACCCATTATACGCATGTCCATCCCCACAAGGCCCTGGCTGCCGGCAAGGTCCACTCCGCATTGCAGTATATTCCTTCTGAATGGGTCTTCAATTCCTCTTATATCCATTATTATGTATGTGCAGTTATACTGCAAAAAATCATCAGCAAATTTTGAAGAGTTTAGCTCCTGCCTTCCATCAACGAGAATATACCTTACATCTGAGTTCATATAAACATAATAAGAAAGTGCAACAGCAGCAATTCCAAGAATGACCACAATAACCGTTTTTTTATCCATATTCACTGCACCTCCCCCATAACCGCCGAGATCGGGCAGAGGTTGAAGTATGCCTCATCACCCGAAATTTTCCCTTTTATATCCATCGTTGTAGAAAAGCTTGGGTTCTGCGCAACATTTGAATATTTCAACACTATTCTAGGCATTGAGATTTCGTCCTCGCACTGTTTCTTGTTTTTATTCGTTTCAACGCCGTTTATTATGCATCTGTCGGTGTATACATAGAACGCAACTGTTTTGTTCTGCGCCGCAAGATTGTTTATTATTTTCTCCGCGCATGTGCTCATGGGCTCTGCGGCTGTTTCCGGAGCGCCCGCATAATCAACAACCACCGCGACATGGTCGTTTTCCGCGATGACGCCCGAGAAATCCTCAAAGCTTGCATGGAGCAGGGACCTGTCCAGGAGAACATAAAATGCGACATTCAGCAGAAGAAGAATTATCGCAACCGCCCCCGCCCCTATCCAGTAGTAAGTTTTTTGATTCGCGCTTGTGAACCTTCCCCTAATTCTCAGGTACAGTATGGAAGATGCCAGAACAAGAAGCGAGGTTAACGAAAGGTAGGAAAAAAGAGAAAGCGACAAAGGCAGGATTTCAAGAACATCCGCCCTCTCGCTTGTCGGCATATCCTTCACTGCGAGTATGAGGTTGGATGTTGTTTCTCCTGCATTTTTTGCAAACGCCTTCGCGCTACTCACAACCGCAAATTCCTTCTTTGCCTCCATCAATGGCTGAAGCTTTTCCTGAAGAGCTATGTACCTTGCTGCGTATTCAGCATAGATGTCAGGGCTAAGCCCTTTCACAAAACCTCCATCAAGCCCGTTTTTCTCAACCTTATACTGCGAGAGCTGTGCCACCTCTTCCGTGCTGAGGTCTTTTGTTTCGAGCAAAAATATCATTCCGGTTGCCCTGTCCTTCTCCCGCTCGGCGTCATAGTACCATTTTTTATTCGGCTCTATCGTTTCGTTTGCCTCCTTGAGCAGTTCAATAAACCGGTCTATTTTTTCGTCCATCCCGTCAAACTTCTTCACCGCTATATCGTTCTCTATCTCGCTCTTGAGCGCTTTTGTTGCATCAACCTTGCTCGCAAAAGTGGTGTTCATCACAAAACTCAGCGATTCTTCTGACCTGCTGATTATATCTTCTGCCGATGCGTTTATCGGATTGAGGATATTGAGATAGTATTCTGTAAGGTCTTGATTCGTCTTGTAGTTGATCCTTTGTTGGGTGCTGCTCGCAATAGAAGTTGTTATATCGGTGTAAGTCCCTAGTGGCTTTGTTTGCGCGATAAGCTGCGGCAGCAAAAGCTTTATCTCAGCGATAGCTGTTTCATTGTATACTATCGGCGGGCATATCCCAAAGCACTTTTTGCACTCCGAAACCCCTCCAAGCGGAAACCTAAGCTCGCTGTTTTTCATTATCGCATAATTTTCTTCTATTATAGGCATGCTGGAGCTCATGTACAAAAGGCCTTCGTAAACATTATCCGGAGAAAGCTCATTAAGATAGTTAAATGTGCCGTTCATCCTTTCGTCCACTGCTCTTGTTGCGCTCCAAAATTCCTTTATCAAACCATAGAGCATATCCGGGTCGTTGCAGTTTATCTCATGGCCCCATAGCGAGCACATGAGCGTTGCCCAGTACATGTACTCGTCCCCGTACATTTCCTTGTAGTTTGCTGGTGGTTTTGGAAGTTTTTCTCCAATCCTGTCCCGGCATGTCTGCTCTTCACCTACTCTTTGGAACCTCCCTTCTCCGTTGTTCCTGCTTTCATTTAGCTCAACAAAATATGCAGTAAGGTTGCCTATTTGGGAAGGGGTAAGATAGTACTTTGAAATGTAGTACTCTTTAAGCGCTGTTTCTATTTCCTGGCTGTTGTTCACTATGCTTCCTTCCTTAAGAAGAAAAGTTTCCTTGTTTTTTATGAAGACAATCTCATACTTTACTCCGCTTATCGAAAATGCCTCATATCTCACATCATTTACATTTTCGTTTGGATAAAGATAATCCTGGAGGTTTATCGCTATATTTTGAACCATCAGCATAGTAAAAAATAATACTGCTGTGAATTTTTTCATGCTGAAATATATTCATAAACCTTTATTAAGGTTGCTGTTTTTATCGTCTTTCTGCTATCCTTTTCTAGTCGTGAAATACTTCGCTATCTCAAGTATTCTGCCTTTTTCCCTATTTTCAGGCAAAACACCATCTATTTTTGAAATTCCTTTTCTCACAAGCTCCTCCGCCCTTTTCCTTGCGTACTCTATCCCCCCATACTTTTTTATTATCCTTATCGCTTCGCTTATTTCTATTTCATCTTCGGTGTGTGAAGAAAGAATTTCCACAAGCCTCCTCTTATCCCCGGGTTCTGCTCTCTCCAGCGCTTTTATCACCATGAGGGTTCTCTTTCCTTCGGTTATATCGTCCCCAATTTTCTTTTTATACTGCCCTACCTCTCCGATCAGGTTTAGTACATCGTCTTGAATCTGAAATGCAATGCCTATGTTCTCTCCAAAAAACCTTGTTGCTTCCCTCTCCTTCTTCCTTTTTTTTGCTATTATTGCGCCAATTTCGCATGCCGCACCTATGAGTGCACCGGTCTTTCCACCAACCATTTCCATGTATTCTTTTTCGCCTACATCAAAAATCTTATGCCTTTCCCAGTAGAGCTCTTTTCCCTGGCCCTCCACTACTCTTCTGAATGCATCCCCAAGCACCGCCTTTACTTCCTCATTCTTAAGTTTCAAAATTTCATTCCAAACAGCGGTGTAGAGAGCATCGCCGGAATTAAGCGCTATCGCAACACCATGCATTCTATGGAGCGTCGGCTTCCCCCTCCTTAGTGGCGAATCGTCTTCTATATCGTCATGTACGAGGGTGAAGTTGTGGAATATCTCCATCAGGGCTGCAGGCCTGAGCGCTTCCTTATAGCTTCCTCCATACGCCTTTGTAAAAACCAAAGTAAGAATCGGCCTTACCCTTTTTCCTCCCCGCGATATGAACTCTTCCAGCATCCCATAAACTTCAGCCGGCCTGTGAGGCATTATTTTTTTTATCTCCTTCTCTGTGTCATCTATCTCCTTTGAGAATTCCTCGGCAAATTCCATGCTTTACTTAAAACCTGCAATATTTTTAAAACCCTTGCTGAAAATCTATCATGCTTTTTTCGTTTGAGAATGCGCTGAATGAATTCTTCCTCTCTCCAATGGCCGACAAGACAGGCTATAACTTGGTAAACACCCTCGCCTACGCCCTTATAGCAATCGCTGCCGTTTATGTAATCTACATTGTTTTCAAGCGTCTGAAAATCCGCGCGGATGACTATTTCATGAAAACAATATTCTTCCTTGTCCTCTTCGGCTCCGCGAAAAGGGTAGTCACGGATGCTGTTGATTTCGGTGCCCTGCAAATTCCGATAATAAAAGACCTCTATGCGTACAATTTTTTCAACATCTCGCCGGGCGTATACATATTCACGGGCATTCTTGCAGTTTTTCTTTTCCTTGCAGAGCATTTCGCGAAAAGAAGGATAGCCATGCCGGTTGCATTCTCGCTCGCAGTTTTCCATCTTGCGCTCATCCTTCCATTGCTCAGCGATTTTTTCGCGATTTTTTTCATATTGGTTCTCGCGGCAGTTCCGTTCTACATCTCGCAGCGGTTTCTCAAAGAGCCTCTGCTTTCGCTCATTGTTTTTTCGCACGCTCTCGATGGCGCGGCAACTTTTTACGCCATAGACGTTTCAAAATCCTACTTTGAACAGCACGTTTTCCCCACGATGATAGGGGATGCGCACGGCTACATTGCATTCTATGTTATAAAAGTGCTCATCGCCTTCCTCGCAGCCTATCTCATAAAAAATGAAGAAGAGAACGAGAAAAATTTCATCGCCACTGTGCTTATCGTAATCGGGCTTGCGCCCGGTATTCGGGATATGCTCAGGGTTGCGGCGGGTGTTTAAATTTCAGATAGGGTGTTGCAAATTTAAAACATTTTGAACCGCTATTCGCTTAAATAAAAAACAAAAAATTATTCGCTTCGAGAGTAGCCTAAAACTTTTGCGGTTCGGAGGGAAGCGAGTTTTGTTTTTATTTATTTTATTTTTTGTTTTTTGCGAGGGCGGTTTTTTAATTTGCAACAGGCTCTTTCAGAGTCGAAACGATACAGATATAAAACCTTATTTGTATAACTATCTAATATGGGTTTCAAGAGAAAACTAAATACATTCTTAACAGGTTTAGCAATTGGAACATCTCTTATCATTTCTTCTGCAAAGGCCCAACCCCTCTCGCTTCCTTTAGTAGATTCTATAACAACTCAGAATATACAAAAAACAAACGTACTAAATACAAATGTGCCACTCTTGCCAGAGATATGCTCCCCTCCTGGTAGGCCAGAAGGACAAAAAACATGGCTTCAAGGGCTTGACGCAGCATTATATAAATGCTGGTTGGAAGATGGAAAGATAGTTGTTGGTTGTTTTGACCTACCAACGTTGGACAACCTCAACATACTCACTGAGGAAAGGGAGAAATTTAGCTTTGAATATAATCTTTCAGCAATTGGAATAAAACCATCAAAGGATGCCAAACTTACAAGCATAAAGGCTCTATCAACAGAGAAAGATTGGGAGATGGGTTTTGCGATCCTTGATAAGGGAGGGTGGTTTTATTGGGTTTATTATTATTTAGTAAATGAAACTGGAAAACTGGATGTAAACAGCGGGGCAATAAGAACAAATGTTAATTTAAAAAATGGAGTAATGGTAAGTGGTGAGGATATAGTTATTTTGATAGATAAAGAAAAGGGCCTAGGGGAAATAATACTGTTCGAAGATAGAAAACCAGTAAAACACATTAATTTTGAAAATGAATTTTTGAAATTAATCAACATGCAACATCCTAACATATTTAATGGCGGGAAAGAAGCATGGGTCTTTAATGGTGATGGTGAAACTGTAATATTGCTAGCAATAGATGTCAACACGCGAGAGGTACGGCTATGTGCGTATAACTATAATAAATTTTTGGATACTGTGGCGAAAAGGTACAATCTTGACCCTAACAGAAATCATGATAATTGGAGCGCAGTTGGGACTCTTAGTAAAGGAACTGATGGTGTATGGTACGATAAAACCGTATTATTTATTAAAGATGGTGAGAAACTCTTTTCTATAGGTGGTGTTGCAATTCCAGTCACTATAAAAGGGTTGGAAGAATTTGCAAATGATGGAAAATTTTATTATTTTGAAAAAGAAAGTAAGTAGGGAGAACTATGAAAATAATTTACTTAAAAATTCCCAAAATTTTTTTTAAAAAATTAGACGAAAAGAAAATACAATCTCTCACCAAAATTCTCAGACCGTACCTAACCTCTATTTCTATTCATAAAATTCTCAATTTTATACAAAAAAAGAAACTTCATTTTAAAAAATTGAAATCCCGGACAGTAGAGAAAATAAAGCTAAGCAAAACAAAACCAAAAGAAACAAAAAATACAGCCATCTACGAATTAAAAATAAAAAATAAAAAATTAATTTCAATAAAGGAAGATTGCCCAGAATATAAGCAAGTAGAAGAGAAAAGATTTTTTGTTGAATTAGAGGGTCAACGTTGTGAAATTGTGGCGACGCCAAAAAAGGGAAAGGAAGAGTTTGGTCTAATTCAGGGGATGATTTCTGGAATAAGTGAAATACAAAGAAATGCATTAATGGATGTTTTAAAAATTGAAAATGAAAAACAACTGTTTTACGTTCCTCAGTATCGGCTTGAAGGGAGTTTAAAAAGTGAAATAAAAGTTTATGATGTTATGGTTGTTAGGGAAGAAGGAATAGAATTCTGGAGTGTTTATTTAGGAGCAAAGAACAAAGCAGAAAGAATAGATGCAGAAAAATTTCCTTTTGAATTTAGTTCTTCACTCCTACTAGTTTCTTCGTTTGCACGTGATACCGTAAGAATAGGGCTACCTATAAAAGAATATGTTCTAAGAGGAGGGTTGGCATTAATTCCTGTGCAATTACCACAGCAACCATCATTTTCGTTTCCAATGCCCGAAGTGGATATAGAAATCCAACCTTTAGACACTCTATTTGCTAAACACGAAGACTTTCTCAAGATGCGTCCTGAAAAATGGACTCTACATTTTGTTGGTTCGAAAGAAAATATGCTCTACGTTAACAGATCTAAAGAGACTATAAATTCGTTAGAAGAATCCGGTGATCATAGTGGTTATGTTCTCGTAAGTAAGCAATTTAGAACATTTATAGAGAAAAATTTTAAGATAGAAACTGGACAAGAGCCGATTGCTCAAGTCCAAGTAGGTGGCAAAATCTATAATAAATATGAATGCAAATCCGAAGAGCTTGGAATAACTTATACTTTACTAAATCCAGAAATCAAAGAGAAAGGACGTCTAGAAGATAGGATATTTTATATCAAAAAAGAACATCTGCAAATATTCATAGCCACTTTGCCATTACAGTATAAAAAATATTTTGAAAGGGAGGTTTTTTAGAATGCTCGCTCTCGTTGGTTTGGGAATAAATTTTGACCCCACCCTGAACGGAATTGAAACCGCAAAAAAATGCGACGAGATTTTTCTGGAAAAGTACACCTCACCGCTTCCCGCAGATATTCAAAAGGAACTCAAAAAGTTAATAAAAAAAGAAATAACAGTGATAGATAGGGAGGAGGTCGAGAGCGATTTTCTCATTGAAAAAGCAGGAAGCAAAAATGTCTGCCTGTTCGTTGTGGGCGACCCTCTCGTTGCAACCACCCACCTCTCTCTTCTCGCCGAATGCAGAAAAAGAAACATAGAGACGAAAATAGTTCATAATTCTTCTATACTAACGGCGGTTGCTAGAACCGGCCTGCAGGCGTATAAGTTTGGAAGAACAGTTACGATAGCAAAATGGTCAGAAAACTACAAGCCAACCTCACCCCTCCTGCTCATTGAAAAAAACCTTTCCATCGGCTTACACACCCTAGTTCTTCTCGATGTCCAGCCAGAGCCAATGGATGCAAAGGAAGGGATAAAACAGTTATTTGAGATGGAGAAAGTAGAAAAGAAAAAGATAATAAAGGATGTTGTTGTTCTAAGCCGGTTGGGCTTCAGCGATGAGAAGATTACCTACGGCCGCGCAGAGAAACTTCTCAAAAAAGATTTGGGAAAACCACCGTTCTCATTAATCGTTCCCGCAAATCTTCATCCGCTGGAAGAGGAGTACCTAAAATTTTTTGAGGTGTAAAAATGGGGAAATACCCAGACGAGGTTATTGCTGTAAGCAAGAAGGGCGAAAGAGAGGCCCGTGTTCTCGTTTCAAAGGGCGAATACCTGAAATACAAGTATAAAAAAGAAACCGGGGAAGAGGTGCCGAACAAATACACCATCATCCTAAGAACAGAAGAAGGATATGAAGAATTTATGTTTATAAAAACGGCAAGCGGAAAGGAGCTTTTGGTAAAGCACGAGATAAAAAAACAACCACCGAAGGTTTTTGATGAAAAAAGAAGAAGGGTTGAGGGTTTATGGTGATTTTTACTTTCGTCCTGTTTTCGATAGGTTTTTAACTACTTACCTGTTTGTTTTAATCTTTATGGAAAAGAAATATCTGATACTAATTGTTGCTTTGATTATTATCTTATTCTTCTTTATGTTTTTTCTTTCAGGTGCTCTGTTGATTTTTTTGTCAGGTTTTGCTATAAAAAAAGAAATTCCTATTACCAGCCATAATTATTCGCAGCAAGTTCAAGATGGTCATAGCCAAGATCAAGAAACTTCTAATAAAGAGTACTCAAATGTAACATGGACCGGGATTGAGATTGATCAAGAAACAAAACAAATACTTTTGCAAAAATTTATCGAAAACGAAGGTATAAACGAGAGCAGAAACATCATCATAGAAATCTTGAAGGATACTCCGATTGCAGTAAGTGCAACAGCGGTTGTTTACCCAGAAGAATCAATACGCTATACTGGGCTATGCAGATACTATACCTTAACTATGATAAAGGGCGTATGGTATCTAGAAAGCATGTATACCGCGACCCTTTGCGATATTGAAAAAAAGACAAAGATCCTGGAAATCAGTTGCGACGTCCTAGGGCCGGAGTGTGTCGGTAATGGGTCAAATTAAAATAATACTTTTTGTTATTTTAGCATTTCTCAGTACCTTATTCTATTCGGCGGATTATGTGTTTTTTGATAACGTTCGTGGTGTAACTACCTATGTTGATATCGTAAACTATACGGCGAGTGAAGATTACTCTTCTATTGATTTATATCTTAAGTTTACTAAAAACTCTGAAAAAGCATTTGTATTTACTATCTCTGGAGGTAATAGTGTTTACACCATGAAAACCGTTGAGGCTATCGGTTGCTCTAGCCCCAATACGCTAGATATCGACAGGGATTACAAGGCTTATTCAGGCTACACATGGCGTATTTTCTCCGATTGCGACTCCTTATTGATAAAAATTAGGTTTGAATCTTCATTTAATCTCGACTTTTTTAGTTCTAAGGATGACATTTACATATACTTTGATGAGTATAAGGATAAGATTACTGTTCCTGGTTTAGCTTATGGGAGCGGTGATAAAAATAATAGCGGAGTGATAATTGTTTACAGTAAAAACTTTCTTAAAACCTTTAACTACGAAGGTAATGAAGATTTTATGCTTGGGCAACTAGATGAATATTTAGCGAAGACTAAAGGAGCAATGGAACTTGAAGGCTATGATGTGGTTCTGTTAACGGATGAAAATTTTTCTTCGTTGCGTAGTTGCCAAATTAATGGTAAAAATACCCAAGTACCATGTGAACATTTCAATAAGTTTGTAATACCAATAAAAAACAAAATTGATGAAGTTGCTTTGGAAATGCATTCAAAAGGAATTCCTTATGAAAACATATATATCTTGTTTATTGGCGATATTTTTCCTGTTGCTCTGGATAACCCAGCCTATGGTATACGTGGAGAGGGACAATATTTGCTTAGTGATGTTCCTTATGCAGATGTTGATGGCGACTTTACCACACAAGAGATGAATTTTGGTAGGATTCCTGGAAGAAGGAATGCTGACAAATGGCCCGATGGAAACACTTTAGTTGATAACCTCAAATTGCTTTATAAACTACATATGAACAGAAACAGGTTCAGCTACATGTATAGAATAGCTGGTAAGACATCTGAAGAGGTGTGTAAAGTAGCTGAGCAAGAAAAGGTGTTATTTCTGCATAAGCCAGATCTATATTCCGAGGGATACGTACATTTTGTGTATTCTAATGATCTTCATTCTGTATACAATCCATTATTCATGCGATTTAAAGAAGATTTTGGTCTGAGAAATATGCGTAGCTACCTGGCGTCGGCACCTGACCCAGAAGTTTTACAGGTTTTATCGAATGATAAACTTGATGATCTTACACTTGCTTATTCAAACATTTTTTTGCATTCAGACTCAGATTCTATCTATTATTATTATTTTTCCGATACAAAAAAAGGTGAAGGTAAGGCTGTAGAACCAACTCAACTCATCTACAACAAAAACATAATTTATTTACATCCATGTTTTGGAGGAGCACATATCTTTTTCAGCCGGGGGCTTGTTCAAGGTTATTACGGCGAGCCTTCGCATGTGGAGTTGATCTTTGCCATGAGCAGAGAAGGTACAGCGCTCCCTTTTGTGATTGGTTCTTATGGTCTTGTGTGGAATATAAGGAACGAGTTGTTTGGCAGTACTTTTTTGGCGTATGAGCTTACAAACCAACTACTAAATGGTGAATCAGTTGGCTCCTCCCTAAGAAAATCAAAGAAGAGTATGCTCGAACATAATGAAACTATTTTTGAATATCTGAAGTATGAAACTTCAGGGCTTTTTGATGAGGCTATAAAAAGAAGAAACGACATAAAAAAGAAAATGGCTATGGAATTCACTTTTTATGGCGACCCGACTTTTGTTCCGGTTGAGCGATGCGATAAAATGCAGTTTCAGCGCTGAAACCTAGGAAGACGCTTCCTTCTCCAGCCTTCTCTTGATCACTTTTAAACTCACGAACATATCTCTTTCCATCTCCTCAAGCCGCATTTTTATTTCGCGCTCCTGCTCCTCCAACCTCGGAAGAACGACAAACTCCAGCGCGTTCACCCTCCTCTTTGTTTTCTCAATCTCTTTTATTATCCTCTTTATCGCGGTTTCAGTTTCAGCCAACTGCAGGACCAATTTCAGCGAATTCCTGAAATGCTCAACCGATTTGTCAACTTTAGCACTGCTCATGAATACCGGATAGTTTTTGAACTCCTTCATCTCTATTTTTATCTTTGGAATTTTCACGCCCATTACATTTCTTTCCTCCACATCCAGCCCGTAGTCCGCCTTAACCATCCTTGCCATGTTGTCCAAATCAAAAATACTGTGGGAAAAGGAAGCCATCGCCAGGTATTTGTACCCCTCTTCCAGCTCCTGGTTGAGCTGGCCTCTCAAATCCCGCGCCTGGCCGAGTATTTTAAAGAATTCCATTATAAGTGCATCCCTTTTCTGCTTTAGGAGCTTGTGGCCCTTTCTCGCGAGCTTTATTCTTGCCTTTATCTTGAGCAGCTCCATCCTTGTAGGGTTCGGCTTCTCTTCCATCCCTCAGCACCCTTTATTTCCTTTTTGTTTTACTCTTTCTTCCTAAATCTCTTTCCGTATTTTTCTATGAACTCAAGCTTCACCCTCTTCAACTCAGATTCCGGAAGCGTTGCCATCAGCTCCCATCCCAAATCAAGCGTCTGCTCAATCGTCCTGTCCTCATGGTAATCCTGTTTTATGAACCTCTGTTCAAACGCATCCGCGAACTTCAAGTATTTTCTGTCAGTTTCGCTCAGCGCCTCTTCACCCACAACCGCGCTCAAAGCCCTCAAGTCCCTTCCGGTGGCATATCCTGCATACAACTGGTCGCTCACTCCCTTGTGGTCATCCCTTGTTTTCTTTCCGCCTATACCCGCGTTCATCAGCCTGCTCAAGCTCGGAAGCGGGTCAACCGGCGGGTAGATTCCTTTTCTGTGCAGGTCTCTGCTGAGAACGATCTGCCCCTCTGTAATATACCCGGTCAAATCCGGAATCGGATGGGTGATATCATCGCCGGGCATTGTCAAAATCGGGAACTGCGTTACAGAACCCTTTTTTCCCTTCACCTTCCCAGCCCTCTCATAGATCGTAGAAAGGTCTGTGTACATGTACCCCGGGTACCCTCTCCTTCCCGGAACCTCCTGCCTTGCCGCGGAAATTTCCCTGAGCGCTTCGCAGTAGTTTGTCATATCCGTAATTATTACAAGAACATGCATGTCTTTCTCGAAAGCCAAATATTCTGCCGTTGTTAGCGCAAGCCTCGGAGTGATGAGCCTCTCTGCGCTCGGGTCGTCCGCCAGGTTCAAAAACAAAACCGCCCTTTCGAGAGCGCCGGTTCTTTCAAAATCCTTCATGAAAAAGTTCGCCTCTTCGTTCGTAATCCCAACAGCTGCGAAAACAACCGCAAACTCCTCCCCTTCCCCTCTTACTTTCGCCTGCCTCGCGATCTGCACAGCGAGGTGGTTGTGCGGAAGCCCTGCTGCTGAGAAAATCGGGAGCTTCTGCCCCCTTACGAGCGTGTTCATTCCATCTATTGTTGATATTCCGGTTTGGATGAATTCCGCCGGCGGTTCCCTTGAGTACGGATTTATCGCGTTTCCGATTATCTCCACTCTCTCCTCTGCAACCGGCTTTGGAGCTTTGTCCAAAGGTTCGCCAAGTCCTGAGAAAACCCTTCCCAGCATTTCATCGCTCACGCCCAGCTTCATTGTTTCTCCGAGAAATTTAACGCTTGTCTTTCTGGTATCCAGGCCGGTTGTTGTTCCGAAAATTTGGACAACCGCGACCTTTTCGCTTATTTCAAGAACCTGCCCCTTTTTCTTTTCCCCATCCGGCAGCGTAATCTCTACTATTTCACTATACCCGACCCCGCTTACATTCTCAACAAAAACAAGCGGGCCTGCAATCTGAGTAACTGTTTTGTATTCTTTCATTTTCTCACCCCTCAGAAGACCCAATCTTTTTTAAAGCGCTGTTAAACTCCGCGTCAATCTCCTTTATTATCCCCTGGACCTCATTCATCCTGCTTTCCGGGATCTCCTTCATCCTCGCGATCCTTTCCACAACCTTCATTCCTCCTATGCTTTTCGCCTGCATCCCCTTTTCTATCCCTTCCATCGCTCTCTTGTAAAAGTGCATTATGTTTTTCAGCATCGCGTACTGCTTCTTCAAGCTGCAGTACATGTCCACTTCATGGTAGGCGTTCTGCTGTAGATAATCCTCTCTGAGCATTTTCGTTACTGTAAGAATCGCCTGTTCCTTTTCGGGAAGGGCGTCTGGGCCTACGAGCTGCACAACCTCCTCAAGCTCAGCTTCTTTTTGCAGCAGTGCCATTGCCTCATCTCTCAGAAACGCCCAGTCCTCTGCGACATTTTTCGCGTACCACTCATCCAATCTTTCAGTATAAAGGGAATAGCTCCTCAGCCAGTGCAAAGCCGGGAAATGCCTTCTGTGAGCAAGCGATGCGTCCAGCGCAAGGAACACTTTCGTTACGCGCAGGGTGTTCTGGCTTACCGGTTCTGAGATGTCCCCTCCCGGCGGGGAAACAGCCCCTATTATCGTGACGCTTCCGTATCTCTCATCGCTTCCGAGCGTTTTCACCCTCCCAGACCTTTCGTAAAACTCTGCGAGCCTTCTCGCGAGGTAGGCAGGATATCCCTCTTCGCCCGGCATCTCCTCCAGCCTTCCTCCGATCTCCCTCATTGCCTCTGCCCATCTGCTGGTAGAATCAGCCATCAAAGAAACATTATATCCCATGTCCCTGTAATATTCGGCAATGGTAACGCCAGTGTATATGCTCGCCTCCCTTGCTGCAACCGGCATGTTTGAGGTGTTGGCGATTAAAACTGTTCTTTCCATGAGCGGCTTTCCGCTCTTCGGGTCTTTTAGGTGAGGAAATTCTGTAAGCACCTCGGTCATTTCATTTCCCCTTTCTCCGCATCCAATGTATACAACAATCTCGGTGTCGCTCCATTTCGCCAAACTTTGCTGTGTTACCGTCTTGCCTGAACCGAATGGACCCGGGATGCATGCGGTTCCTCCTTTTGCAATCGGCGAAAAAGTATCCACTATCCTCATCCCGGTCAGCAGGGGAATCTCCGGAGGGTATTTTTCCCTATACCCCCTCGGCTTCCTAACCGGCCACTTATGATAAATAAAAACATCTCTCTTTTTTCCCATGTGTTCTATGCTTCCCACAGGGTCTTCTAGCCTGTACTCCCCTGCCCTTATTTCCCTAACAACTCCGTCGAATTGTGAGAGAATCCGGTGCTCTATAAGTTCGCTTTCTTTCACTGTTCCAAGGATGTCTCCAACAGAAACCCTATCGCCCTTCTTTGCTTTTGGCTCAAACTTCCACTTCTTTTTCTTGTCAAGAGGAGGAACAGAAACCCCCCTCTTTATATATGTTCCTGTTTCTTCTGCAATTAGCGCAAGAGGCCTCTGTATTCCGTCGTATATGCTTTTCAGCAGCCCGGGACCGAGCTCAACGCTCAGGGGCATGCCCGTCCCCTCAACCGGCTCGCCCGGCTTCAACCCGGATGTGTCTTCATACACCTGCACAACATAGTCATCTCCAACAATCTTGATCACTTCCCCGATAAGCTTCTCCTCCCCAACCTTAACCACATCATACAGTTTTGAGTCTATGCCCCTCGCGACAACGACCGGACCGCTTATTTTAACAAGTTTTCCCTTTGCCATCCTTTCACCTCATAGTTATTTTTTCTTCAGCTCAAAACCAAGAGCTCTTTTGATGAGCACATCGAGCGATTCCTTCTCTTTTTCCTCGGCTCCTGTGCCGGCTACCGGCAGTATTACCGGCGAGGCTATGTTTTCTATCCTTTTTTTCAGCCTCCAATCTACTTTATTAAACAAGCTTTGCTCCACAAGCACTATTCCTATGTTCCCGTTTGAAATCGCGTCTTCAATTTTTTTTTCAATCTCCTTCGCTTGCTCCACCACTTCACCTTCTATGCCCATCAACCTAAACCCGAGCACAGTCGGCCCATGTCCATACACAACTATCTTTTGCACTACACCACCATCTTCCTTATTTCTTCTTTCGTCAGCCCGAACTCATGCGCTCTCGCTATCTTCCTCAGGTTGTTCGCCTCCTCTTCCTTTAATAGCAGAAAGCCCAGGACCTTTCCTATGTTGAGCATGGATTTGTGGAATATAATTGATTTTCTTTTCGCAAGCCAGCTTTCCATATCCATCTCCGCCTGTTCAGGCTTGTTTATTTCTTTTAGATCAAATCTGCTCAGCAACCTAAGCAGTGTTCTGTCGTTTTTGTAGGCATCTGCTAGGTCGTTTGCACGCACCGTGCCTCCGGGCACAAGATATTCAACAACATTTTCATTTTTCTTTTCCCTAAGACGCATTACGGTGGATATGTTTTTTGCATCTATCTCTTTTCTAAGGAAGAGGAGGATGCTGTACGCCTCGGCCGGAAGCATTTTTGACGCAATCTCCTGAACATACCTGTAATAATAAAGGTCCATGAGCACAAACACCTGGAGCAGCACATCCCCTTTTTTGACGGCCTCAGACACTATTTTTTCTTTCTCCTTTCCAAGCTTTCCCATCCCAAGCGCGAAGATTTCCTTTCCTATTGAAGTTGTTTTGAATGCGCTATAGGCATCCGAGCTCTCGCCCACTTTTCTGTACTCCCCGATCCTTCCGACCGGAATTATGTACGGCTCAATCTCCTTCCAGCTCTTTCCTGTCATCCTTCCCGAGAAAACTGTTTTGTAGTTTGTCAGCTCCCATCTTTTCAGGAAGACCTCGACTACTTCTGCATCCGATTTTGGCGAAACTTTTTTTATCTTCCCTGCTATCTCACCGAAATGCTTTCCGCTTGCAAGTTCTATAAGCTCACTTCCTTTATAAGTTATAGAAAGAGAGACAAGGTGTTCCTTGTAGTATGTTCTCTGGAGGAGCTCTATAACCCCGTCAACTGTGCTGGCGTTCACGAGTTCATCGTAGAATTCCGGCTTTATGAGATACCCTTTCATTCCAGAAACCCTTGCGTTTGAATAGCCGTACTTGAGCGGCTTATTTATCGGCGCAAGCGCGGTTTCAATTAAAGAGGATATTCTACTTCCTTCCCCTAAAAACTCCCTCATACACCATCCTCCTTATCTCCTCCTTTTTCATCTCCATCAAAGTTTCAAAAGAATAATCCGCCCTAACGCTTCCATCCCTGCTTTCCGCAACAACGCCGCCGAGCGAGTCAAGGTCTTCCTTTACGCTTCCCATCCCCTTCACGATCTTTCCGTCCCCAGGCGCGACATGGAGCACCATGCTCTTTTTTCCCATCTCCTCGCCAGCTTTTTTCACAAGCCCCTTAAGAAAACTTCCGTACCCTGCGCTCTTTCTGTATTTCTTAAATTTATTGGCCAGCGCATCCATCACCTTTTTTACAACCTCGTCCTTCGCCTCTTCTATCCTTCTTTTGCTCTCAAGCCTTGCCCACGCAAGCCTTTCCTTCCTCTCCTCCTTCATCATTTCGTCTGCCTGTTTTAACACTTCCTTTTCTTTTTCCATCCACTCCTTTTCGGCATGGGACAGGAGCTCTTCTGCCTGCTTCTCGGCATTCCTTATTTTGGCATTTGCCTCCTTTCTGGCATCGGCCAGCAGGGAAGAGCCCAGTTTTTCTATGGGCATTCAATTCACCGGTTGCTCCACTTAACCTATGTTCAGCACCATCATTATTGCAATCACAAAGCTCAGAACAGCCATGGTTTCCGGAAGCGCGATCCAAATAAGCACGTTTCCGCTGAACTCAGGCCTCTCAGCTATCGTTCCCATTGCCGCTGCGCCGATGCTCGCCTGGCTCCATGCTGTCGCCAGACACCCCAACCCAATTGCCAACCCGGCGCCGATTGCGATCAACCCGCTCGCCGGTATTCCTGTTGCCATAGTTGCTACATCCGTCATACATTCTCACCTCATTTTTTGTTTTTTTGAGCATAAACTAATGCGAAAGGCTTAAATGCCCTCCCCCCACCCTCAAAGAACTTTGAGCTGAACTCAACCAGGTTCAGCCTTCCGCCCTGCACCAAGCTTTCAAACATCGCGAGCACTGCGTTTGCAAAGTGCAGGCCTATAAAGAAGGGCACGATTATTATATTCAGCAATCCTGCTTCCCATGAAGGAACGAAAAATTCATTTATCAGTTCCGCAAGCACCACTCCCGCGACCCCAACAGCCGCAATCCTTGCGTAGCTGAGTATGTTTCCAAGAACGCCTGGGATCTCAAATAGGCCGGCGACTCCTTCAGCTGCAGCGGTTGTTGCAACCCCCAACGCAAGCATCGCTAGCCCCATCTCTCCAAAAAACTGCGGAAGGAGCGGGAAGAGATACGTTGTAATCGCAAACAGCCCGCCGTACATGGTAAGAACCCAGCTTATTTTTCCAAGCGCATGCTTTTTGCTGTGGTGCCATTCTTTCATCGCCCCGAGCACAAAACCAATTGTTAGATGGAATATTCCAATCAATACAGAAGCTACAACCACATATGGAAGGAGCGCCATCCTATGAAACCCATGATAAAGCGGTTCTGCCAGCCCAAGCCAGAATGCATGGCTTGCTCCAAACCATTCATCGAATATAACCCCCCATATTACCCCCCCTATCGCCGAAAACTGCCATATTTTTGAAAACCAGTACACAGGCCCGGATGGCCATTTTTTCATAAGCCATCCTGCAAACAAAATCGAACCCAGCGAGTATCCAACATCCCCGATTATCATCCCGTAAATAAGAGGTATTGTAAAGGCAAATATTATGGAAGGGTCAAACTCATTTCCTTTTGGAAGGGAGTAGAATTTCACAAGGAATTCAAACGGCTTCACAACCTCTGGGTTTTCGAGAACTGTCGGCGGATTTTTTCCTTCTATTTTTTCTATATATATTCTATCCCCGAATAGGGCGGTGAGCTTTTTTTCCATTTCGCCAAACCTGCTTGCAACAATCCATCCTTCAATCACAGCGATCTTTTTTGAGAAACCGAACCTTGCAGCAATCTCCGCTCTGTCAGCAGCAATCTTTAGGCTTTCTTTTGCCGTAACTATCTCATCATAGTGCTCGGCAGCGATTTTATTGAGCTCTTTTTCTATCTCTGTTTTTCTTTCCTTTATTCCCTCAATCTCCCTCCTTACTCTCCTGCCTTCCTCTTCCATCCCTATTTTTGGGACATCGTAAACGCCAACCCCGTATTTTCCGAGAATCATCGCCGGCGACCCTCCCTTTTCTACACCGATTATTCCCACCACATTCGGGCCGCTTTTTTTGGTTTCAACGATTATATTCTCTAAGGATTCTTTCAGCTCGCCCAGCATTTTTTTGAGATACTTTTTTGCGGTTTTTTCATCCAGCGCGAACAGGAAAAAATCAAGGGAGTGCGGAAGGTCTTTTGTTTCAAATCCAGCTCTCAAAAATGGCTTAAGCTCATGCTCCTTCTCTTCAAGGAGCTCCTCTCTCTTTTCCAGCTCCCCGAGCTCGCTTTTCATTTTTGCAAGCTCATCATAAACCGGCGAAAGCTTTTCAAGCATTTTTATTGCTTCCCTGTAGCCGACGGTTTTTCCAGGGATGTATTTTTTTGGAAGCATCGCCTCCATCGCCCTTATCTTTACGAGGGCCTCGGAAATAACAGCATGCGTTTCTAGGGGCCTGCGGGTTTTAAGCTCCGGGTACTCCACCTGCTCTATTTCCATTGCCCCCATTTCGTGCAGTTCCCCAACCAGCCTCTCGATTGCATTCGAGGTTGTAAAAATTCTAATCTTCTGCATTTTTACTGGTTTGAACATCCTTCCCCCTCAGCTTACGCTTGTAAGAACTTTCAGGCACCCGTCCACAATTTTTTCGCCCACATTCGTTTTCCTTATTTCACTCGCCTTCCTTTCGGCTTTCTTTAGTATTTCTTCAACCTCCTTATTAAGCTCTGCCCTCGCCGATTCCAGCTTTTTCGCTTTTTTCGCAGCTATCCTCTCCTTGTATTTCATCTCTACTCCGCCCATGCTTTCAACAGCCCTTTTCAAAATTTCCTCGGTTTTTTTGTTTGCTTCTTCAAGAATGGCATCAGCCTTTTCTTCGGCTTCTTTCAACTCTTTCATAACTTCTGAAAAGCTTTTTTCTTCTCCCATATGCATCACGAAAAGAGAAATAAAGAAAGTAAGAAAGGTTTTTTAAATATTTGTTCTCTCAAAACGAAAGCACGGATGATTTTTATGGGAGCATACAAGTATATAAGGAAAACATTTGAAAAAGAGTACAGGGAGGGCACGGCCAATCCAATTTACAGGCAGAAGCTTATCTCTTGGAGGAAGGGACCTTCTATAGTGCGCGTTGAGAAGCCAACAAACATCTCCGCAGCAAGGGGTTTGGGCTACAAAGCAAAAAAGGGAATAATTGTTGTGCGGGTAAGAATTGACAAGGGTCTGAGAAAAAGAAGACAGCCCCATGCTGGAAGAAAGCCGAAGCACAACTACCGCTACACCCAAACATCCCTCAGCCATCAGGCGATCGCAGAGCAGAGGGCGAACAGAAAATACAGAAACTGCGAAGTCCTGAACAGCTACTGGGTAGGCGAGGACGGCCAGAGCACTTTTTTCGAAGTTATACTTGCAGACAGGAGCATGAAATTTGACCATTCGACCCAGAAAATGGTTTCGCAGAGAGGAAGGGCATACAGAGGACTAACGAGCGCTGGCAAAAGCTCAAGGCCTCTTGCAAAGGGCAGGAGAAAACAACGAGCGTCGTAATATTTTATAGTATTTTAATTTAATTTATTTTATTTTTTATTTCCTTTTGCAGATTTTTCCCCGTGATCATTTCATAAAGCTTCAAATACCTCTCCTTTGTTTTTTCCGCAATTTCCTTCGGAATTTCCGGCGGACTGCTTCTATCCCACTCTATCCCCAAAAGATAGTTTCTGAAAAACTGCTTGTCCATGCTTTCTAGATTTCCTTTCTCATACTCTTCTTTCAGCCAATACCTGCTCGAGTCCGGAGTAAAGGCTTCATCTATCTGCATTATACCCTTGCCGTCATAACCGAATTCAAACTTTGTATCAGCGAGGACGAGGCCTTTTTTAAGCGCGTATCTATTTGCAAATTCATAAAGTTTGAGCGAATATTCCTGCAGCTCTTCAACAACCCCTCCGAAAATTTTCCTGCTTTCCTCCACGCTTATGGTTATGTCCTTGTCCACTTTTTTTATCGCCGGCGTGAACAAGGGCTCTTTTAGTTTCGCGCCGTCCTCCAGCCCTTTCTCAAGTTCATACCCCCAAACCATTCCGTTGTTCTTTTTATACTCTTTAAATGCACTGCCCGTTAGATACCCCCGCACCACGCACTCCAACTCGATAGGCCTTGCGGATTTAACAACCATGCTCCGGTTTTTCAAGAATTCAGGCAATCCTTTTGGGATGTCTGTTGTTATGAAATGGTTTTTTACAATTTTTTTTGTTTTTTTGAACCAAAATTCCGAGAGCATGTTCAGCACTATTCCCTTGTAAGGAATCGGCGTCGGAAAAACAACATCAAAAGCGCTTATCCGGTCCGTAGCAACCATCAGCAGATTTCCGTCAAAAAAGAATGTTTCCCTCACCTTCCCCTTTTTAAAGAGCTTCAGCCCAATATCCCCAACCGTATAAATTGTTTCCATGAAACCGAGTATAACAGGATTTAATTTTTAAAACATTATGTTCAATAGATTTTGAATATTATGGTGTCTCTGGATAAAGCCATCATTGCCACATATGAAAAAGATGGAGAAAAATTCGAAGTTTTCCTAGATCCCGACAAAACATACGAATATCTGGACGGGAGGAAAAAAGACCTGCATGGCCTTCTTGTTGTTGAAGAGGTTTTCAAGAATGCTCAAAAGGCAGAGAGGCAGACCGCTTCCGCAATAAACAAGGCATTCGGCACCACAGACATCCTAAAAGTGCTTGAAATAATACTTGCAAAAGGTAATGTTCAGCTTACAACAGAGCAGAGGAGGAAGATGGTGGAGGAGAAGCGAAAGCGCGTTATGGACATGATACTCAAGAATGCGATCGACCCAAGAACAAACGCCCCCATCCCTCCGCAGAGGCTGGAGCTGGCGATGGAGCAGGTGAAAGTGCATATAGACCCGTTCAAGCCGGCTGAACAGCAGGCAGAGGAGGTAATAAAAGCTTTAAAAATTGTTCTGCCCATGAAATTTGAAAAGATAAGGATTGCTGTGAAGGTTCCTTCTGAGTACGCTGTTAGAACTTACGGAACTCTGAAGAGTTTTGGAATTGTTCAGGAGCAGTGGCTCGGAAACGGCGACTTAATCGCTGTTGTTGAAATTCCCGGAGGCATGCAGGGGGATTTCATAGACAGGATAAACAAAGCAACTCACGGCAATGTTGAAACAAAAATGCTACAAAAATGAAATAAATTCGGAGAAAAGAGGTGAGAAATTGGTTTTTGTACTACCCGGAGATATGATATCGGAAAAGCCCGAGCATTTCAAAAAAGGCACAGCATATATAAAGGACGGAAAAACATACGCTGCGGTTGTGGGAACACTCGAGGATGGAAGGTTCACAAGTTTAGAAGGAGTGTATCTTCCGATGCAGGACGACCCGCTTGTTGGTGTAATAATAGATGAGAGGCACGGAAACTACACTGTTGATGCAAACATATCATTTCCGGTTCTCATTCTTGCAAAAAACATAGGCAGGATGAGGTTCAGGCTGGGCGATTATGTTTCGATACGGGTCGGGAGGATAGAGGACGACGGAACGGTGATAGCTGGCGATGTGAGGCTTCTGAAAGGCGGGAAGGTGATAGATGTCCCTACTTCAAAAGTTCCCCGGATAATAGGAAAGAAAGCGAGCATGCTTTCACTCCTAAAAGAAAAAACAGGGGTAGAGATGTTCGTAGGAGCGAACGGCTACATATGGATAGGAGACAGGGGAAAGGTGACAAAGGCGATAAAGGCGATAAAAACAATTGTCGCAAAGGCGCACCTTACGGGGCTTACGGACGAGATTTCGAAAATGCTGGAGAGTGGTTGAAATGGAAAACAAGGAAATCGAGCTCATAGTGAACGGAAAAAGGCTTGATGGAAGAGGGCTTCACGACCTGAGGCCCATAAAAATAAAAGTCGGCGTTCTTGAGGATGCCGACGGCTCCGCTTCGGTGGAGTGGGGGGGAAACAAGGTTGTTGCCGGCGTCTACGGGCCAAGAGAGTGTATCCCAAGGCACATGGAAAATCCTTACAAGGCAATAGTGAAATGCCAGTACATGATGTCTACATTCTGCTCGCTTGAGGAGCACGGAAGGATGGGCCCAAACAGGAGGAGCGTGGAAATTTCCAAAGTGATAAGGCAGGCGCTCGAGAATGTAATCATGGTGGAGCTGTTCCCCAAGTCGCAGATAGAGGTGTATGCGATTGTGCTGCAGGCGGATGGAGGCACAAGGATAAGCGCGCTTACGGCCGCGGTTGCCGCTCTTATGGATGCAGGCATTCCGCTCAGAGACACTGTAATCGGCGTTTCTGTCGGAAAAGCCGGAGACAAACTAATCGCTGACCTCGGCAAAATGGAGGACAATTTCGGCCAGTCGGACGTGCCCATCGCCTTTACAAACCGGGACAAGGATATTGTACTTCTGCAGATGGATGGATTGCTAACCAAGGATGAACTCAGCAAGATTATAGACCTCGCGTTCAGGAAAGGCGAGGACATAAACCAGCTTCAGAGAAAAGCGATAGAAAATAAATACGGCGAAACAGTAAGCAAAAGGCTGAGGATAGGGTGATTTTATGGGGGAAGAAAAAGATATTATAATGCATGCGATGAGAAAATCCTACCTGCTTACTCTGCTGGCGAACGGAGAAAGGCTTGACGGAAGGGGGTTTTACGACTACAGGCATGTGGAGCTGCACAAGGGAGTGATAGAAACCGCCGAGGGCTCCGCTCTCGCGAAAATAGGCAGCACGCAGATCATAGCCGGAATAAAATTCGAGGTTGTTGAGCCTTTTGCAAGCGACCCGGACAAGGGCGTTTTCGTTACAAACGCGGAACTCCTTCCTCTTGCAAGCTCAAGGTTCGAGCCAGGCCCTCCGCGCGAGGAGAGCATAGAATTCGCGAGGGTTGTGGACAGGGCCATAAGGAGCGCGGAAATAATTGATCTGAACTCCTTTTTCCTGGAGGAGGGGAAGGCTCTCGGTCTGTTCTTGGATTTGTACGTTCTTGATTACGGCGGGAATATGGTGGATGCGGCAGGTCTTGCCGCGCTCGCAGCGCTCAAGAGCACAAAAATTCCAAAGGTTGAGAATGCTCAGATAGTAAGAGGCGAATACTCGGGCGTGCTCAAAATAGAAAAGCATCCTCTTCCGGTGAGCTTCGCAAAAATAGAGCACTACGTTCTTGCCGACCCCACAATAGAAGAGGAAAGCGCTTCGGATGCCGGTCTGACCATCGCGACAACCGAAGAGCACATCGCAGCAATCCAGAAATTCGGCACAGGAGGATTTAAAAAAGATGACGTGCTAAATAGTGTGGATATAGCATTTGAAAAGACAAAGGAGCTTAGAAAATATTTATAAGGTGGGCGACTATGCTGAACACGAGCAGGTACGGAAGAAAGGTGAGGAAAAACTACCTTAACGTAAAAAAGAGGCAGGGCGAGCTTTACGAATGCCCTGTCTGCGGGAAGAAAAAGGTGAAGCGGGCGGGGTTTGCGGTGTGGGTATGCAAAAGCTGTGGAGCCAAGATCGCCGGCGGAGCGTACGCGCTCAAAACATCCGGTGTTGCTGCGGGCGAATCCGGAGCTGAGAGGTGATACTATGCCGGAGTATGTTGATTACAAATCAGGAAAGCCGATGGAAGGCAAGAAAGATTTTTCGTTTGCGGGCGGAAAGATTGTTTTCAAGAAAAGGCCTTCCGTGGCGCTCGAGTCCTCAACTGATTGATATGAAATGCAAAGCGGATATAAAGCTTTATACGGAGGATGCGCAGGCCTTTCTCCGAGCAGTGGAGCATGAGAAACACTCAAAAAGGGTGAGGGCTTCTGTTTCTGCGCAAGGGAATGTTGTGGCGATAGGAATAGAGGCTGAGGACGCAACCTCCTTGAGGGCAACTTTAAATACTTATCTGCGCATAGCACAAAGCGCTGAAGAAATTGAGGGTGGATGACATGGTGCTTGATACCGAAATAGCCGAATACCAGAAAATGGAAAAGGAACTGCAGACGATACTCTTGCAAAAATACCAGATAGAGATGCAGCTCAACGAAATAGGCATGGCCCTTGAAGAGATAGAGAAAGTTGACGAGAAGGCAGAAATATACAGGGCGATAGGGAGCATACTCATACGAACCACTGTTGAGAAGGCGCGCGATGACTTGAAAGGAAGGAAAGCGCTCCTGGATGCGCGCATAAAAACCCTTTCCCAGCAGGAGGAAAAACTCAGGGCTTCGCTTTCCCGGCTGACTAAGAAACTCCAAGAAGAGCTCAAACATGAAGGCGGCTGAAATTTTTTCTTCTTTCTATTCAAAACACAAAAACTCAAAACTCGCTATCGCCACCCATGAGAACGCTGATGTTGACGCAATTGCTTCAGCTTATGTTTTGAAAAAATATTTTCCGAATTCTACAATCGCCATTCCAGAAAAAATTGCTTATGATGCCGAAAATTTTGTTAAGAAATTTAGTATAAATTTTGAGTGGTTCGAGAGGCTGGACCCAAAAAATTTTGACGGCCTAGTTGCAGTCGACACCTCCTCAAAAGCGCTCCTCCCGGCAGAAAAATGGAAAATCCTGCTCATAATCGACCACCATAGAGGGGAGCCGGATTTTGATGCGGAATACAAAATAATAGATGAAAATGCCGGTGCAACCTCTCAGATCGTCGCGGAGATTTTACCTGTCATAGACCGGGAATCAGCATTCATTTTAGCCGCCGGCATTCTCTCGGATACCGCCCGGTTTAAGCGCGGAAGTTTTGAAATTTTCGAAACATTCACGAAACTTTTGAAGCGAAGCGGAAAAACATACGATGAGGTTTATGACCTAGGCGAGCCGGAAAAACCGAACGAAGCAAAGAAAGCAGTCCTCACCGCGCTCCAGCGCGCGGAATTCCTTGAGCTTGGCGGATATATTGTTGCGTTCAGCCATATTGGAACGAAGGAGAGCATTGCTGCATCCCTTCTTTCAGAAATTGCCGATATTGCATTTGTTGCAAGCTATAAAGAGAACGAAAAAATTGTGCGAATCTCTGCGCGCGCAAGAAAAATTGTGCGTGTAAAGCTCAACGAAGTTATGAAAGAGGTTGGCGTTGCTCTCGGCGGAGATGGCGGGGGGCATGAGAAGGCCGCCGGCGCGCAGGGAAGAGCGAGCGAGAAGGAGGCGCTCGAAAAATGCGTTGAGGTTTTGAAAAAATATATTTAAACATTTTGGTACATAAAAAATACGGGTGAGCGTATGAGAAAAATTTTTGTAGGAGTCGTATTATCCCTGGTTTTTGCTACCGGCATAAAAGGAATGCCTCCGGGAGGAAACGCATACATGGAAAGGGAATGGCAGAGGAGAGGCGATTCTCTTTTTGTTGTTGAAGTCCAAAAAGCTCAATCCCAACTACCTACCTGGTGGGCGATGCCTGAACCAAAGGTTAGTATAAATCCCTCCGCCGGAACGAGGTATGTTGACCCAAAAACCGGCCAGGCGCATTGGGATTTCAGCGGCTACTACTATCAACAGCAGGGAACATACGGAAAAAACACAACAGACATCCCTCAGATTAAAATCGTGCCCGCAGACAGCGTTAATTCGGATAAAGGACTTGTACCTGTTAAGTAGCTTCTACCAACCTTTTAAACCCTTTTCCTTCTATTTTTATTCCGGTGTTTCTATGAAAACAATTCTAGTTGGCGGACAGTTTGGGGACGAGGGAAAAGGAAAGATAACAAGCTATATTGTTATGAAAGACAAGCCGAAGATAGTTGTTCGCGGCGGCGTCGGGCCGAACGCCGGCCACAGGGTTCAGTACAAGGGAAAAACATACGGAATGCGCCAGCTCCCGTGCGGTTTTGTTTATGAAAAAGCAAAGGTGATGATAGGCGCCGGCGTCCTTGTTGACCCGGATGTTTTTCTTAAAGAAGTCGAGATGGTGGGCGCAAAAAACAGGGCGTTCGTTGATTTCAGATGCACTGTTATAGAACAGAAACACAGGGAGGAAGATGCCGGCGAGGTTGGCCAAAAAATAGGAACAACAAAAACCGGCTGCGGGCCCGCGTGGAGCGACAGGGTGAGAAGGGTTGCAAAGCTAGCTCAAGACGAGCCAAAACTCAAGCCTTTTTTGACCGATGTTGCAAAGGCTGTGAACAAAGAAAAAAATGTTTTCGTAGAGGGAACTCAGGGTTTTATGCTCTCCGTCCTCTACGGAACCTACCCGTTTGTTACGAGCAAAGATGTTTCCGCTTCCACCATAGCGGCTGATGTCGGCCTCGGCCCGAAATCTATAGACAACGTTGTAATGGTGATAAAATCCTACACAACTCGCGTTGGTAATGGGCCTTTGAAAAATGAGGTGAGCGTGCAGGAGGCAGAAAAATTAGGAATGCAGGAGTACGGAACGGTCACGGGCAGGCCGAGAAGAACCTCGCTTGACCTTCATTGGGATGACCTTAGAACTGCTGTTGAAATAAACTCAGCCACCTACCTTGCTCTCACTAAAGTTGATGTGAGGTTTCCGGGGAATCAGGGAGTCAGAAAATATTCGCAGCTCACAAAAGAGGCGAAAAAATTCATAGAAAACATCGAGAAAAAAGTCGGCGTTCCGGTCGGCCTGATAGGAACGGGTCCGGATGTTTTTGATGTGATAGATAGGCGGGATGAAGTGCTCTAATCTCTCTTTTTGTTTTCTCTTATCCATTTAAGTGTTTTTTCAAAATCTTTTTTCACTCCATTTTTTTCATAATAGTTTAATATGTTTCTAACATCTCTTTCGAGCAACTCTTCAAAAAGCGGATGGCCCTTCACAACACCCTCGCTGAAATCTATCAGATAAGGGACATCCCCAAGAAGAACGTTATATTCGCTTATATCCCCATGCACAAACCCAGCCCCGTACATTTTCTTTATATCGCTTAGTATGAGTTCCAAATCCACTTCCCTTATTATCTTTGCATCCTTCAGTTTTTGATAAGGAAGCCCCCCTTCCCCAATAAAGCCCATCACCACAACATTATTCTCAACATAGTATGGTTTCGGCGCATGCACTCCTACCTTCTCAGCGATCTCAAGGTTCTTGAATTCCTTCCTTGCAAAAGCATAGGTTATGCTCCTTTCATCCCACCTTATCCTTTTAAACCGCCAGTCGCCCTCTAAATACCTATTCTTTCTTTCAAATCCTGTTGTCTCTATTTTGTATATTTTAACAGCAAGATTATTTTCTCCTTTGCCTGCTCTGTAAACATTCGCCTCCTTCCCTGTTGAGACGCAGTAGTCCAAACTGTCAATAATTCCTTTTTTTATTATCCTCGCAACCGTAAGCAAAGTTTTCTTATCGAATACCCCTTCTTCTATTCCGTAATGCTCTTTCAGTTGCTTCTTCTCCTTCAAAGGTTTTTTGGTCATAAAAATAAAAAGTCAAAAGTTTATATAACCCTTTTCCTTCAGCCATCTTGCCTCAATCGGCTTGTATCTCCACACAATATCTCCTTTCTTATCCCCTTCAACCGGCCAGGGCTCGACAAGAACAGTATCCCCTTCCTTCACCCAGATGTGCTTTCTCAGCCTTCCCGGCACCCTGCACACCCTCTCCTTCCCATCCGCGCATATGCACATCATTCTCGCTCCGCCCAAAGCCGAAACAACAACTCCGAAAATTTCTTTTCCTCTCGGAAATTTTATCCTGCTTTCAATTGGAATCGGCTTCCCTTCCGCATCCAGCAGTTCTTCGCTCTCTCTCGGTTTTTTATGCCTTTTTCGTATCTGCTCTCTTGTCATATTCTCACCGGTCTTTTTGCTCCGCATGCCTCGCATATGAGCGTTTTAACTCCAGCAATGCTCTCAATGTGCGTGTCAAGCTTTCCGCACTCCTTGCACATCACATATTCTTTTATGAAAAAATCAACTTTTGATTGTATGAGCTCATTCAAGACTTTCCTCTGTATTACTAACCTATCTCCGCCGAGGTCTACTGGAGCAGCGAGCTCCCTGCTCAGATACTTTGAGAGCATTTCCGGCTGCCTCCTTATAACATCGCATATCTGCCTGAAATTTTTCACTATTGTTTTGTTCCCCTCGGTAAAGCTTGCCACTTTCGGGATCTCCAGCCTCTCTCCGCCGCCCTTCTTTTCAGGCAGTTTTGCATATGCCTCTTCCAGCATTTTTTCATACTCTTCCATTTTATCTCCTTGCTATTCTTCGCTATTTAGAAGAAAACATTTAAAAACAAATATTCAGGTTCCTTCCTTCCAGCTTTCTAAATATTTTTTCTGCTCCCCTGTAAGCCCATCCCTTTTCACTCCCATCGCTTTCAGCTGAAGCTCTGCGATTTCATTGTCAATTTTTTCCGGGAGGGCGAGCACTTTTGCCGGAAGCTTTCCTTTGTTTTTCACCAGATACTCCACAGCCAGCGCCTGGCCTGCAAAACTAGTTGCCATTACTTCAGATGGATGGCCTTCTGCGGCCGCAAGATTAATCAGCCGCCCTTCGCCCAATATGTATATTCTTTTTCCATCCACACTGTATTCATCCATGAAAGGCCTTATCCTTCTTGTGCTTTTTGCCGCTTTCTTTATTCCGGCCACATCTATCTCAACATCAAAATGCCCTGAGTTTGCAAGAACCGCGCCATCTTTCATACTTTTTACATGCTCAACAGTAATAACATTCTTGTTCCCGGTTACTGTAATGAATATATCCCCTTCTTTTGCCGCTTCCCGCATAGGCATAACCCTATACCCATCCAGCTTCGCCTGCAATGCCCTGAATGCATCCACTTCTGTTACTATGACATTAGCGCCCAGCCCTTTTGCTTTAAGCGCAACCCCTTTTCCGCAGTCCCCATACCCGGCCACCACCACGGTTTTTCCCGCAAAAAGAATGTTCGTCGCGCGCATTATCCCATCCAAAGTTGACTGGCCGGTTCCGTAATAGTTGTCCAAAAGATGCTTTGTTTTATTGTCGTTTACAGCAATCACCGGAAACCTCAGCACCCCCTCTCTTTCCATAGCCCTTACCCTTATTATTCCGGTTGTAGTCTCTTCACATCCGCCAATAATGTTTTTTATTAGCTCTTTTCTTTTTGTATGCACTTCTGTAATAAGGTCGAGCCCATCGTCTATGAGAACGTTCGGATTGTGCGAAAGCACCTTCTCCAAATACCTGTAATAATCCTCCCTGCTTTCGCCCTTGTACGCATAAACATTTACGCCCTCCTTCGCCAAAGCAGCCGCGGCGTCGTCCTGCGTGCTCAAAGGATTGCAGCTCGTTATCGCGACCTCCGCCCCTCCTGCTACAAGCGTTCTAACCAGTACGGCGGTTTCTTTCGTTACATGCAGGGCCATTCCGACGGTTATCCCCTTCAGCGGTTTTTCTTTCTCAAACCTCCTCCTTATCTCCATCACAGGCCCCATTCTCATCTCTGCCAGCTCGATATTCTTCTTTCCCTGCTCAGCAAGACTCAAATCCTTAACTTCATAATTTTTTTCTTTTTCCATACTACCCTCTCTCCTCTCTACATTTTAAAACCTTTGCCAATTTTAGCGCAGTAGTGTTTGCAGCTCTCAGCCCCAAGCCTATTCCCAAGCTTCAGCCATTCGCTCTCCTTCATCCCTTTAACCATGGCATATGCAACCCCTGCGTTGAAATAATCCCCTGCGCCGGTTGAGTCCAACACCATTACCCGAAAAGCCTTTTCCTTGTAGAATTTTCCATTAAAAATCCCCATGCTCCCCATTTTTCCAAGCTTTATGAACAGCTGTTTTTTACTCTTCTTCGCCCATTCCTTTGCCTTCTCAAAATTTCCAAAGAGTGCAGGAATCTCGCTCTCATTTCCAGAAACCGCGATGCAGTTTTTGCTGTTCGCAAGTTTTAGGTGCAATCCTTTGTATTTTTTTACTATCCCCGCGTTCTCGAGGGCAAAAAAATATCTGTTTTTTTTCGCCAGCCCCAGCACCTCATTGCTTATCCTCCCATATTCTGCAATTGCATATGTTGAGAAATACATTATTTTGTTTTTGAATTTTGCACCGGATTTTTCTCCGGAAACCCCTCTGAAAGAAACATAGCTCTGCTTCCCTCCCTCCAGAAGACTCAAAACCTTTCCGGTTCTTCCAACCACTTTTCTTAACCTTACCTTAACCCCGCATTTTCTCAAATGCCCCTCTATTACTCTTCCCACCTCATCTTTTCCAAGCGCCCCGTAAAACTTAACCTGCCCGCCCAGCTTCGCAAACCCCTCTGAAAAATTTTTCTCATTTCCCCCCGGATACTTACATAGAATTCTGTTTTTCACTTTTGCAAGAATTTCCTCAAACCTTTCCTCCCCGACAAAAATGCATTCCTCAAGCTCCATTCCCAAACTCTTTCTTGCTTTTCCGTCTCTCGCGCTTATGTCCAGCATAGGCGGGCCTATGGAAACAAAATTCATAAAACCAAGGTGAATAAAAACATATAAATACTTTTCCTATAAAAAAATAAATGATGGCTCTTGTTGAAATGTTGGTAGTGCTGGCAGTTGTAGATGGAAGTGCTAAGATAAGCTCAAGGGCAGAAAAAATGAAGGCGGATACTGCAAGGTCGATGTGGGGTGATGTTTTTATTGTGAAATCAAATACTCTTGAGATATACCTTCGAGACCGGAGAACCCTGACGCTGATTGCAAAAGGAGATATAGATAAAGGTTCGTTCTGCTACTACCATGTAGATGGATGTTTTGCAATCTCTTTCTTGGCAAAAAACGGCGACAAAGCCGATAAGTTCGAGATTGTTTTCAGTGGAAACGCAGCAAAGCTTTTGACGGGTGATGATGAACTTTCCCTCCCGAACAACTCAAGCATTGATAATGGAAAGTTTTCTGCGGTTTTGATGCAAACCCAATAAATATAAACTTTTTCTTTCTATCCATTTTACTTTTTAAGCAATAGAAGGTGGAATTTATGAAATATATAAAATGGTTTGAGGAATTGGGAAAAAAAGATGTAGGTATAGCCGGAGGAAAGGGAGCAAACCTGGGGGAGATGATCAACTCGGGATTTCCTGTGCCTCCCGGTTTTGTTGTTACGGCGAACGCATACTTCAAACATCTTGAGCACAACGAATTAAGCGACCTGATAAAAGACATCCTTACCGACCTGGATGTTAATAATACAAAAATGCTCGAATCCGCCTCCCAGAGAATCAAAGAGCTCATAATGAGCGGGGAGATTCCGCCCGATGTAAAAAAAGAGATAATAGAAGCATACAGGGAGCTTTGCAAAAGAGAAGGGAAAACTGTTTATGTTGCGGTTAGAAGCTCCGCAACAGCCGAGGACCTCCCTGAAGCGAGCTTTGCAGGCCAGCAGAAAACCCTCCTAAATGTAGTCGAGGAGGGGGATGTTGTTGAAGCGGTTAAAGAGGACTGGGCATCCCTTTTTGAGCCGAGGGTTATTTTTTACAGGGCGCAGAAGGGGTTTGACCATATGAAAGTCGGGCTCGCAGCGGTTGTGCAAAAAATGGTTGAGAGCAAAACAGCAGGGGTTGCTTTCACCGTCGACCCGATAAGCGAGGATTACGACATTTTAACCATAGAGGCGGGATACGGGCTTGGGGAGACGGTTGTTTCCGGCCAGATAACGCCCGATACCTACCGGATAAACAAAAATAGCATGGAAATAGTGAGCAAGGATATAAGCACGCAAACCTGGAAGCTCGCGCGCGTTGGTGATAAAAACGAGCGGGTGCCGGTTGAAAGGGACATGCAGAAAAAGCAGAAGATAAGCGACGATGAGATTCTGATGCTCGCAAAATACTGCATAGATATAGAGAAACATTACGATTTTCCGCAGGATATTGAATGGGCGATAGAAGACGGAAAAATATACATCGTACAGGCAAGGCCCATCACAACGCTGAAAGGAAAACCAAAAATAAGGGAAATTGTGGGGATTGAAAAAATGCAAAAGAAAAAAGGTGAGAAAGGAGCGGTGGGAGAAGCAACAATGATCGTAAAGGGGCTTCCAGCTTCGCCCGGGGTCGGTATGGGAGTCGCAAAGATTATTAAAGATTCCAGCGAGATCGGCAAAATAGAGAGCGGCGATGTTCTCGTTGCAAAAATGACCACGCCGGATTTTGTTCCTGCCATGAAAAAGGCGAGTGCGATAGTTACCGATGAGGGCGGGATGACCTCTCATGCAGCAATAGTTAGCAGGGAGCTTGGCATTCCCTGCATAGTCGGCACAGGAAACGCGACCGAGGTGCTAAAAGAAGGAATGGAAATAACTGTGGATGGAAGCGGGGGGATAGTTTATTCCGGAAAGGTTGCGGTTGCTGTTCCGACAGAAGAAAAGCCGTCGCTAGTTTCAGCCGCCGGCCCTGTCATCACCGCTACAAAAATATACGTTAATTTGGCGGAGCCTGACCTTGCGGAAAAAATTTCCAAACTTCCAGTAGACGGCGTCGGCCTGCTCCGCGCGGAGTTCATGATCGCAGGAATAGGAGAGCATCCTAAAAAGATGCTTGAAGATGGAAGGGAGCAGGAGTTTATAGACAAGCTTGCTGAGGGGATGAGAAAATTTGCCGCGGCGTTCTACCCAAGGCCTGTTGTGTACCGCGCAACAGACTTCAAAACAAATGAGTACAGAAATTTAAAAGGAGGAGAAAAGTACGAGTCAGAGGAGGCAAACCCCATGATGGGCTACAGGGGGGCGGTGCGCTACATAAAAGAGCCAGAGCTTTTCAAGATGGAGCTTAAGGCAATGAAGAAGGTGAGAGATGAGTTCGGGCTGAAAAACCTTTGGCTCATGATACCATTTGTAAGGAGGATAGGCGAGATAAGGGCGATAAAAGAGATACTTAAGGAAGTTGGAATCTACAGAACAAGAGACTTCAAGCTTTGGATAATGGTTGAGGTTCCGAGCACAGTTTTCCTTATAGACAAGTTTGCCGAGGAAGGGATAGATGGTGTGAGCATAGGTACAAACGACCTCACTCAGCTTGTGCTTGGAATAGACCGGGACAACGCAACCCTGGGAAGGGAGTTTGATGAAAGGAACGATGCGGTCCTCAGGGCGCTTAAACATGTGATAAAAACATGCCGGAAATACAACATTACAGTTTCTCTCTGCGGACAGGCGCCCAGCGTCTACCCGGAATTCGCAGAAAAACTCGTTGAATTTGGAATAACAAGCATGAGCGTAAACCCCGATGCGGTTGAGAGAACGAGAAACATCGTCGCTTCAGCAGAAAGGAAGATAATGCTCAAAAAACTCTCGGAAATCTCCGAGCATCTCAAGATAAAGGATAAGAACGGCATTCAATGATTTTTATGCCTCAACTCAATATTGCAGTTGTCGGAAACATAAACAGGGACATTATTGCAAAGGCAGGCGCGTACATAGGAAAAAGGGCGAAGGCAGAGTATTTTGAAGAAAAGGTGGGCGGAAGCGCGACAAACTACGCCCGCTCTCTCTCAAAATTCGGAAGCAAAACATGGCTTTTTGCAAACGCCGGAAGGGATTTTTCCCAGGCGGTTTTCGGCGACCTTGCCTCCTACTCTGTAAATACAGAACACATCGCAACTTTGAACGAAAAAAACGGAACAGTTATAGTCGTCACTGAAGGGAGACAGAAAAGAATGATATTCTGGAGAGGGGCGAACGAAACGCTGATAAACAGGGATTTCTCGCCTTTGGAGCGTTTTGATATCATACACATTTCGGATGTTGAGAAGGAGATTGCGGAGAAAATAATAGAAAAAAAGAAAAAAGGAACCAAGCTTTTCATAGACCCGGGCTACGGGCTTTCCCTCCCAGCGTCTAAAATCAAAAACATTCTTTCTTCCGCGCACACCATCTTCATTGAAGGAAAAGAGGCGGAAATAATCGCCGGAACTAAAACCCCCCCTGAAAAGGCGGTTAAAATTCTCCAAGATTTTGGAGTTAAGCACGTTCTATTTAAGGCTGAAAACGGACTTATTTTTTCAGATGGTAAAAAAATATACTCCCAGCGGATAGCGCCGGTTGATGTGTTGGATGCAACCGCGGTTGGGGATGTTATAGGTGCTGCGTTCATCCACTTTTTCTATGACAAAAATTATCCAATAAAAAAAGCCCTTCTTTTAGCAGAACTCGCTGCGGCAGTTAAGGTAATGCACTACGGGTTCTACGCCCCTTCTTTTTTTGAGATTATGGAAATGGCAAAAAAACTTAAATGGAAATTTTAAATTGGCCCGCCAAGTCAGAAAAATAAATAAAAAAAAAGGAAGAATTTAGCCGAAAAGGTTCGCCAATCCAGCCGCGGCTTCCTCTTCACTTTTCTTCTCCTCTTTCTTCTCCTCCTTCTTTTCAGCCGGTGCTCCAGCGACAGGCGCTGCTGCAACAGGCGCGGCGACCGCAACATTCTTGAGCAGGTCCTCAAAGTTCACGCCTTTCACAGCTTCAGCAAGAACCTTTGCCTTTGCTTCGTCGGGTTCTACGCCCGCGGCCTTTACAACCGCCACTATGCTGTCTGCGTTTATCTCTTTTCCGGCTCCATGAAGGAGCAAAACCGCATGCAAGTATGGGTCAATTTTCATATTCTCACCTCATTTTTTCAACTGCCACCCTCCTTTTTCATCCCTTCCAGAGCACCTGCCTGCCTTAAAGCAGACAGGAGAAGCTGCTCTATAGAAGCATGAGAATACAACGAACCGTTTATGCCTACATTCCTCGCCTGCGAAAATGCGTTCCGCAGGAGCATCTCTATATTCTGTTTTGTAGGATAGGCTGCATTTACGCTAAGGTTGAACGCGTCCCTTAATTCCTTTTCTATTTTTTCTGCGACCTCTTCAGGCATTATGCCTACATCTTCTTTTTTGAACACCGTTTTCCCGTCGTACCCTATGTAGTACACCACCTTGGCCCTGAACGGCCTTATTCCCAGCGTTTGCAGCGCCTTAACCTTTATTGCTGTAAGCGTTTCCCCTTCCTTTGCGATTACGCTGTCTTTTGCAACAACAATTTTTCCTTTATCTATCTTGACATTAAGCCCCGCACTTTTCAGTTCGGAAAGAGCCGGTCCTGCCGGCAGGTCCGTTTCCCCTTCCGGCACAATTATTTCATAAGGCGCAACCTGCCCCACCTTCGCTGGCATTTCCAATGTATTTTGGTTGAAAAACACCGCGACCCTGTAGGGCGATTCGTCTATCGCTATTATCCCAGCAGGGAAATCAACATTTTCAATGAGCTGCTTGGGCCTTTTCGCCTCCAAAACAGCCCTTGCGAGCACGGTTTTTTTCGCAACCTTCATTTCCCCCTTAAACTCGTCCCTAATCCTTTTCTTTATCTTCTGCAAAAGCCTGTCCGGCGTGTTCCTCAAATCCACTATTACAATCCCACTGCGTTTTTTTAGCATGTCCACAATTTCCTGAACCTTCTTTTTCTTTCCAACAACAGAGGCTTTCTCTTCATTTAGCTTATAGTCTTTCCTCATATCCTCACCCTGCAATCTTCACCGGCTTGCCCATCGTAAGCTTGACGAATGCGCTTTTTATATTCCCGGCGGAAACCTTTGTTTTTATTCTCTCAAAAACTTCTTCTATGTTATCCTTGAGCTCATCTGCGCCCATCTCCTCAGTTCCAACAAAGCACTGCACCGTCGGCAGGTATTTTCCCTTTGTCTGCAGCTTGACTGTTTTCCTCGCCCGCTCTATCGCCTGCTTCAGGTCGCCAACAAGAGGCGAGGGTATCTTCCCTCTTGGTCCAAGCACCTTCGCAAGATTTTTTGCCGCAACACCCATGGCTTTCGGCTCTGCTAGGAATACATGGTTCTTTGCTATTTTTTTCAAGGTTTTAACGTCCTTCCCAAACCCATCAAGTTCATTTATCGTTACAGTAATGTCCGCTCCGAGTTTTTTCGCGTTGTGCGTTGTTGTCTCCTCCCCTATCACAACAACCTTGTTCTCCTTTCCCCCCATCCCTTTCGGCATTGTTATGTCTAGATTCAGCCGGTTCTCTGCCTTTGTAAAATCTACTCCCTTGAAGTTTATTATAAGCTCAACGCTCTGCCTGAACTTTCTTTTTCCCTTCTCCTTCAGCATCTCTTCAACCGCGTGCTTTATTTTTTTTTCAGTAATTTCCATGCTACCCCTCCCACTCTGCTATGGAGTGGTTCCAACGGTGGTTTGGTCTTTCTGCTCAGAAAAATATTTAAACCTATCCCACGCTCCACGAAAGCTCGTATTTACTGCAGCTCCAATCATTCCCAACGGCAAATACATGAGCTACAAAGTAGCCTTCTATTCCTCCCACTCCAACCGAAGCACTTGCCTCTTCAGCCATCCCCTTATCGTTCTCAGAGCATTCCCACCCTGCCAAATCGCATGAGGTGAGGTTTGAGCTCCAGCACACGCACAGATCAAAATCCGTGCTTTCCGGAACGCTCATTTCAGCATTTCCTGTCATGTTTGCTGTTAGGTTCGCTACACGCACCTTATAGTAGTCATCATCGCCTTTCAGTATCTTTCCCTCCAAGTCTCCGCTCAGGCCGCTGAGAAGCTTTGCGCTTGCTAGGTTGTTGTTGGGTTCGTACCCGTCATTCATCCCCTCATCCACCAGCCCGTCGCAGTCATCATCTATTCCGTTGCATATCTCGTTCTGTCTAGGATTTATTGTCTTATTAAGGTCGTCGCAGTCACCATCGTTTTCTGCCCTGTACTCCCCGGTTGGTTTGCACAAACATTTCTTTTTGTTTATCCCATACCCGTCGCCATCCTGGTCCTTGTAGTAATACTTGCACCCAACTGCGTTCTCCTCATCTATTTCTCCATCGCAGTCATTATCCTTTCCATCGCATTTTTCGTTGGCTCCTGGGTTTATATCGTCATCCGTATCGTCGCAGTCGCCACTTTCATTTGCTCTGTAAACATCAAAAGGTATACACAAGCATTTTCCCATTCCTATTCCATACTTATCATTATCTTCATCTATGTAGAATTTTACGCACCCATAAAGGTTTTCCCCGTCATCAATTTTGCCGTCGCAGTTGTTATCCTTCCCATCGCACACCTCGATTGCCAGCGGGCTTACTGTTGTATCGCTATCGTCGCAGTCCCCTCCTCTCCTGGCAGTGTAAGCGCCGGAAGGACCGCACAGGCATTTCTCTACACTTCCATAACTATCTTGGTCTACATCTAAGTAATACAGCACGCACCCTGCCGCATTTTCCTCATCCACCAGCCCGTCGCAGTCATCATCTATTCCGTTGCATTTCTCCTCTGCGCCGGGGTAGACTGCCGGATTGTTGTCGTCGCAGTCCACGGTCACCCTATATCCGTCTTTGTCCCTGTCCGCCTCCTCTGCCGGCAGAACCAAAACAGTAATAGTTCTGCTCTTTCCTTCCACGCTTAGAGTATAATTTGTAGTTTCTTCAGGAGTCACCGTTATGCTTCCTTCTGGCTCCACCTGCACCATATCCAATGCTACGATTGTTTTATTCGTTGCATTCACAACTTTCCAGCTCAAAATTGCGCTGTCCCCTTTGTATATTACTTCAGGTGTTGCGTTGAAATACTCTATCTCAGGAACCGGCTTTACCCCTTCCCCTACGCATCCTGCCAAAAGCAGGAGCAACAAAGAAACAATGATAATACCTCGCATATGAAAAAATAAAATAAAAGAGTTTATAAAGTTAAACTATTCCACAATCCTCTCCGCTTAACAAAAACTATGCATAGCCAGCAGCAATCCTCCAAGCAAAATAGTTAAGAATGCCTGCAAAACTTACCCAAAGGAAATAGGGAACCATAAGCAAGGATGCTTTTTTGCTTATCCTCCAAGCAAAGAGTATTATTGCGATAATAGAAGCCCATATCAATGCCAAAATTATAAGCGCCCCCAACAGTTCTTTTATGCCGAAAAAGAAGTAGCTCCATGCTGCGTTGAGGAAAAGGTTTGCTCCATATAAGGCCGCGACCTTTATTTTTTCCTTCTTCGCAGCCAAACTCCACGCATAATAAAGCGAAATTCCTATTAAAAGATAAAGAATATTCCATGCTATCGGAAAAACATAATTAGGGGGTGCTATATCCGGCTTTATTGTTTCATACCATCCGCTTCGTATTCCTTCCGCAGTAAATACGCTTCCTATTATTCCTGCCAAATAAGAGGCAAAAATACATACCGCAAGAACCTTTATTTTATTCCAGTTCATGCCAATATTTCCGCACAACATTTTTAATAGTTGCTTTTCATAATCCTGCCATGAGAGGAATCAATCTATTCTTCACCTTCGGGATTTTCGTTCTTGCCGGCTCTTTTTCAGCGGGTTGCATCTCCGATGCATACGCAAAGGCATGCGCTTCCTGCCCATTTGATGAATACGGAAAGATGGACTCTTCATGCTACGAAGGCTATAAAGCTTCAGGGATAGGCTGTTTAAGCACAACCTATCCCATAGTCAGCGCAAAGTACGCGCGAGGAGAATGCCAGCAGATCAACGGCTGTCTTTCCCAGCTTGAATCGTGCAAGGCGAGTTACTCTACTGGAAATGATGAAGCCGACTGCAGGGAGGGTTCTGTTCGCTCATGCTTTTCGGCCGCGGATGCCTGCATAAAAAACGTGGCGTTCCAATGCGGAAAAGTTGAAGAGCCGTGCCGCGGTTCTTTGCTCGGCATGCTGATTCTGCTTGTGCTTGCGGGAATTGCAAAATATAGAAAAATCTAG
>Ga0185342_1000108_pt1 | contig 46691 bp, 37 predicted proteins | sample ConPoolayeEmetaG_FD_128045 | JGI IMG/M metagenome (GOLD analysis project Ga0185342, IMG submission 128045) | Hot spring microbial mat communities from California, USA to study Microbial Dark Matter (Phase II) - Cone Pool mat layer E metaG... ... | reverse complement strand
GACCCGTTTGGTTTTAAGTTAGTAATTTGAACAAAATATGAATAAAAGTGTAAACTATCTGCCAGGAATAAAGTGTAAACTATGTGTCAGAAAGAACAGCATGTTTCAATAAAGCAGACGGATTCGATATTCTGCTGTTGCAAAATGCGGGAACGCGGTTAAAACAATGCCCTGGAGGTTTACTAAGGTCATTTGAGTTAAGTTAGAAATGTGTCAAAATTCAGTTATAAGATAGTAAAAGAAGACAGGTAAGAAGAATGAGACACCAGCACCCTGACCGCGTCATCAGAACAACATTCAGTTATGATTCCCCGGTTCCAGTTGACTGGAAAAAGTACAGAACAGTTGTGATTGAGAGTGACGACTGGGGAATAGGCCTCCCGGGATATGGACTGGAAACCGCTGAAGAACTTGAAGAGCTGTATGGACTTCTTGAAAAAAAAGAGGGTACGATAACCAGCCAGCGGTATTTACCGCCTTTGCATGTATGAGTAACCCGGATTATGATGCCATAAAGACTACGGGATTTACAAGGTTTATTGATACCGGCCCTGATAGAAATTCACTTGTCTGCAAAAAATGGAGGGAGGGAGTGGAAAGAGGTGTTTTCTTTCCTGAGTACCATTCCAATCTTCACCACACCAGCCCTGTTGTATGGATGGAACTTTTGAAAGGACAGGGGAATGCCGCCGAAAAAGCAAGAGAGTTGTTCAACCAGAAGAGGTATGGGCAGGGATATCATATCCCTGAATTCCAGGGTATGAACATAAAAGAGATGAACCAGTGGGTAAAAACCGGACTGGAGAGATTTTACGACGCTGTGGGATACCCTGCCTCTGTTGCCGTAACAAGCGACGCATATCCGGAGACAGAAATAATATGGTCAATACACGGCATAAAGGCCGTCGGGATTAAGAACAGCAGGAACAATTACGGGGAGGTTGTGGTTTATGACACAAAACCCTGGAACAACCAGAATCCCTGGGTTCCTATGGGTGCCTACAACAGGTTTTACGACCTCATCTACCTGTCAAGGAATGTTTTCTTTGAATGTACAAGGGACAGCAACCTCACCACTGAATTTGTACGGTCTGTGATAGAAAAACGATGGGACAACAACGAACCTGCCATAATCCAGTCGCACCGAACGCATTATGTCGGTAGTAGAAAGCGTGAAGGATTGGAAAAACTGGGAAGGATGCTGGACCTGCTTTCCAGAACGCCGGATGTTAGATTTCTTACCAGTGCAGAAGTAGCTTGGCTTTACAGGAAAGGCTGGTCAACAAGGTTACACAAAAAGGGGTGTATTTTGAGAAAATGGATAGAGCATAATCAACCTATCTTGATGGAAAAACCTGTTAAAAAAATAGTTTCCCTCCCTGAGGAGAAGGATTTTTCTGGCAGAATAACCGATAAAGGGTTCTCTCTTAATATTGACCCCGGCGATTATCTTATTGAATTTCATTAAATGTTTTGGAGGTAACAATGCATAAGAAAAAGCATTGCTATGAAAAACCGCTGCGGATAGCCGCACTTCAGGGAGGGACAAAGGTGCATCGCGTTGTTCTCAACGGATAGTGACAATATGGTTAAAAGAAAAAGACCTAATATACTCTGGATTTCTTTTGAGGATACCAACCCTTTTTACGGCTGTTACGGAGACACTGTTGCCAGAACACCGAACCTTGACAATCTTGCCAGACAGGGATGCCTGTACACGCATTGCTTTTCCACCGCCGCGGTCTGTGCTGCTGCCCGTTCTGCTATCATTACAGGTATGTATCCGGTGTCTATAGGCACCCATCATATGAGAACCTCCCACACACACCCTGCAGCTTTGGAACTACCCACGCCCTATTCAGCAGTAATACCCCATTATGTCAAGTGTTTTACGGAATACCTCCGGGCAGAAGGTTATTACTGCACAAACAACGGCAAGACTGATTACCAGTTTGACCCGCCGTTTACCGCATGGGATGAGTGCAGCAAAGAAGCACATTGGCGGAACCGCCCTGAATCCGGACAGCCATTCTTTGCTGTTTTCAACCTGAACAGAACCCATGAAAGCGGCATGTGGCCGGAAAAATGCCCTGAAGTTATGTTTGACCCTGGAAAGATGCAGGTTCCGCCTTATTTTCCGGATACCTCGGGAGTAAGAGAAGCACTCGCCCGTATGTATACCAACATTGAACTTAATGACCGTGCTCTGGGAAAAATTCTCAGTCAGTTAGAAGAAGATGGACTTCTGGAGAACACTGTGGTTTTCCACTGGAGCGACCACGGACCCCTGCCCAGAGGGAAAAGATGGCTCTACGATTCAGGCATCCATGTTCCCCTGATTATCCGCTGGCCCGGATATATAAAACCCGGAAGTACCAGCAACAGGCTGGTCAGCACCATTGACCTGGGACCGACCGTCCTTTCAATCGCCGGCATACCTATCCCGTCACACATACAGGGAAAGGCATTTCTCGGTAACCAGGCTGCTCCGCCCAGGAGATACATATACGCGTCAAGAGACAGGCAAGACATAGCCTATGATATGGTACGGGCGGTGCGAGATAAAAGATTCAAGTATATCAGGAACTTTTGTCCCGAATTGCCTTATAACCTCTGGATACCATATCTTTACCGTCATCCGATTATGCAGGAGATCTGGAAGGAGTTTATGGCACGCAGGCTTACAGGCCCGCAACTTCTGATGTTTCAACCCAGGACTCCGGAGGAATTGTATGACACCGAAGAAGACCCGTATGAAATCCATAACCTTGCTGGCAATCTAAAATATAGAAAAGAACTGTTCCGGTTGCGAAAGGTACTGGACGAGTGGCTGAAAGAAGTAGGAGATATGGGCAGGATTCAGGAATCAGAGATGGTCAGGATGTGGCACCCTGACGGGGAACAGCGTGAAACCGCTGCACCGGTTTTTGTCCCTGTTTCCGAAGAAAACCCGGGCCTTGGCTATATCAGGGATGAAGGGGTGTATAGATTGAAACAGCCTGTTTTTATGCAACTTTTCTGTGCCACACAGGGAGCATCTATCGGATATACACTTGAAGAAGGAGATAATCCGAGATGGTTTTTATATAAAGGACCGATACCTCTACAGAAAGGAAAAACAATTTTAAGGGCAAAGGCAGTAAGAATCGGCTATAAGGAAAGCAGAGAAAAGAAAGGAACATTCATCGTGCAATAATGAAGCTACCCTTAATTTAAAACCAGGGGACTGATGAAACTATTATCTAAAGAGTTGATTGTCAGGCATCAACGCGGCCGTTGTGTTGTCCCGGGATTCGTTACGTATATCAGCAGGTTTGAGCCTGTGCTGATGCATTGCTATGGATGGGAAGATTATTCAGATGCCTATGACGACTATGCAATAACCGTCAGCCGTGACAATGGAAAAACCTTGGCAGAACCCTATCTGCACTGGAAAAGTGAAGTTGTTCAGGAGGGAAAAGTAAGATATGTTGAGCCGGCAGCATTCTTTGACCGGGATACTGAGAAACTTGTTGTCCTGACTAACAAGTTTCTTTATCCTGGCGACCGGCTGGACGTTGACCATAAAGGATGCCTGGTCCGTGATATTTATCATCCTGAAAGTAACTCATGGAGCAGAAGAGAAGAATTAAGCTTCCCTGACAGTCGTGCTCCGTTTGTTAGTTTTTCTTTCCCAATTAAAACCTCTTCCGGGCGTGTCATTTTCCCTGCCCAGGACTGGTTTTTAGACGAAAAGGGGCAACCACTCCATTATAAAGGCTGCTGGTGCGCAGCGGGGATAATTGTTCTTCTTCTTGGGGATTACAATGAAGAAGGACAGATACAATGGCACAAAAGCAGGCCGGTTATACCTGACCTGGACAGGACATCAAGGGGTTTTTACGAACCTGCAATAGTCGAACTTTCTGACCGACGCCTGGCAATGATACTCAGGGGAGACAACAGTATGTTTCCTGAAAAACCCGGCTACAAGTGGGTAAGTTTTTCTGAAGACAACGGTGAGACCTGGTCAACACCCCAGCCACTTCCCTTTACGCAGAAGACGTTAGAATCCAGTTCCAGCGGCTCTGCCCTTTTCCGTTCAGTTAAAAACAACAAGATTTACTGGATAGGCAACCTGTGTCTGGGCGGGGAAAGGGCAAAAGGCAATTTCCCTCGTAATCCCCTTATAATTGCCGAGATACAGGAAGAGCCGTTTGCCCTGAAAAACGATACAATATGGGTCATAGATGAAAAAGGCTACAATGACTCACCTTTTCTTATGCTGTCCAATTTCAGGTATTACCAGGATATGTTCACAGGAGACGTGGTTGTTTATGTGACGCGCCTTGCAGAGAAAGGGAAGGAACGGTGGCAGGAGGCAGACTACTACCGCTACCGCATAGAAATATAAAAAAATTAGCGAAGTCTGTGCCAGGGAAACTTTACAATCTGGGTATCCGGTGACGCACACGTGGGAACGGAGCTTAAGCACGGACGGGAAGTCCTGGTTGACGCCCTGCGGGATTCTGAAGAAGGGGAAAAACGGGGCGGGACATCTTTTGAGTGGGATATGCTATAGACGTGGGAGATACGTCAGGTTCCCAGGGAGTTGGTGAGGACCGGCAGGGACTTGAAGTGGCACGTCAGCTCCAGGTACTGCGAAAACATCTGTCCAGTCTGTCAAATCAGGAACAACTTATCCTGTTTTTAATGTGTAATCCACCAGGTTGTTTATCGAGCAAATTTCTGCCGGTACCCTGTAATCCAATGCCTGATGCGGCCAGTAATAGTTGTACTTTTTCCGGTATTGTGTTATGTTTTGCTTTTATTGGCTCCTGATAACTTCTCAAAAATAAATCCGCTCGTACTTCTGGCTCTCATGAAATCTTTCCAGCATACCAAAAGTTTCCGGGTGATGACCCCAGCAAAGACCTCCTGAAAGATAGAATCTGCCAGGTATTTCTTAAATCTTTTTGCCTTCATTGCCGGACGATTGTCTATTACCAAAATTATCTGCTCCGGGAAACAGTTTTCTCCTGATACTCTTTTGGCTTCTTCCCGGGCTAATTCTAACGCAGCTATTAGCTCATCCGCGGTATAAAACGGCTTTACCAGACACACCAGAAAAACCGGCTGAAATAGTCCAAAACATTAGTTGAATATTAATGGCTGGCCAGTTCCACCACCGGTTTAATTAACTGCCCTCTTGCTTGGTAATCTCTCATCCCGAATACCTTCCGGTAATAAACTGTACGGCTCAATCCAATAATTCTACACACCCGGTTAATGGAAATTCCTTCTTCTTTCCTTACCTGTTCCAACTTATCATAGTTTAACTCTAACTTTGCGTTCTTTTTAGTAACCGGTTCTCAATCGTTAAATCTCCGATAATCTGCCTCAATTCCTCGTTTTTTCTAATCAAATGGCTTCTCTAAAGGTTACTTTACCATTGTTCTTCAATCTCTCGGTTCTCCCTTCTATAAAAAGTTGTTTCCAGCGATAATACTGGCTCTGGTGGACAGCATAGTGCCGGCACAGTTCTCCCGCTGCGCTTTCCGATTTAAGACCTGCCAGAATAATCTGCTTTTTTCTCTTTTGATAGCTTATGCTATGAACATCTTCCTAACCTCTAATTTGTCTATGTCTCACATCTTCTTATACTCGGCCGGTATACCGGCTATTTTAATCATGCCTTCAAAATTAGTTAAGCAGGGGTGGTAACCATCTCTATGACCATTTACCAGCAGCACTTGACAGATAGTTATAGGTATGTTACAATTAGGTTAGAAGTGGGTAAATACTGGGCAAAAGGTAACGGCAGGGCAATGATAAAAATTGATAAAAAAAATTACAAACCAATAAGCTACCAGATAAAGGAAAAACTGCAACGGTTGATACTGGATGGTACGTTTAAAGAAGGCGAAATTCTTCCTTCTGTAAAATACTTCGAAAAGAAGTTAGGGGTGAGTTTTAAACCAATAAGAAAAGCCCTTATAGAGCTGAGAAAAGAAGGGTTAGTTTATTCCCGGAAAGGTGCAGGGTGGTTTGTTTCAGGTAACATAACAAAATCAGAAAAACCTGGCCGAGGAGAAAAAAACGAATTAAACCTGCGTGAAACAATAACAAATATGCCGCTGCCCTATATATTGACAAAAAAAACAATCACAGTGGGACTGCTTGACATGCATACCGCACAGATTGAGGTATGGGAAAAAGTTTTTTCGGAAATAGAAAAGGACATCAAGACTATAACTTTCAGGATAACAGGGGATAATGAAAAAACAGATATCAGACAGGTATCCTACGGTCAAATCAGAGGTCACGGCGAAAAATTTATGGATTTAAGCAATTTCCAATCAATCAACAAGATAAATTTTTCAGACATATACAGCGTTTTTCTGAAAGGAATAGTTGATAAGAAAAAAATCCTCGGTCTGCCATCAAGAGTATGTTTCCCCCTGCTTTATTTCAATAAGAAATTCGACAGACAGTTTGAAAAACTCATATATTCAGGGAAAACGAGAATTTCCTGGAACGAATACATAAACTTTTGCATAAAGTTCAGGAATATAACCCAAAACTATGAGGACGGTTTTATTCTTTCTTCTTTTTCTCCCTTTTATTATTTCGTGTTAAACGGGGTTGAACCGTTTGATGTGAAAAACGGCAATCTGATTTTGAATTTTGAAGACAAAAAGGTCTTAAAAATCTTTTCTGATTTAAAAACAATGGCTGAAAACAACTGCTATCTAGACAGGAACATATACCTGCGGATGGCAAATCCCAAAGAAATATTTTTAAAAGGGGCAATTCCTTTAATGGAAAGTTTTATTTTCTATTCCCCCTGGCTGAAAGAATCAAAACTAAACTATCATATTCTGCCTGTCCCCGTAAACCCTGAAGAAGATTATAAAATTCCTGTCAATTGTTCATACTGGATAATCCCTTCAGACTGCAAAGAACCTTCCCTGTCTGCAGAAATCATAACAAGAATGTTGTCCTTTGACATGCAAAAGATAATCGCCGGAAATGGCCAGTTTCCTGTTTTGAAGTCAGTCGCCCATTCCAATTTCTTCAAAACGTCACCAGATGAAAATAAGAAAGCGCAGATATTTCTTGTAGAAAACGGAGAAAACTATGATGTCAAAGATATTGTATTTCATAAATACTTAAATGAAGTTTTTAATTTTGAAATGAACAACCTGATAAACAATCTTCAGGGAATAGAAGAAACTGTAAAAAATCTGCTGCGCGGAGGGGGTGAGAAAAATGGCGAAGAAAAACAGAAGAATGTGTTGTTCGTCCTTCACTCTTCTTAGGCTACAAACTGCCGAACATAAACTGAGGACCGGTTTTACCCTGATAGAGCTACTGGTGGTGGTTGCCATCATGGCCATCATGGCAAGTCTGCTGCTGCCGGCTCTTACCAAGGCAAGAGAGCAGGCTCAGAAAGCTGCCTGTATGAATAATCTGAGGCAGATCGGGCTGTCTCTATTTATGTATGCACAGGATTTTGACGGCAGGTTTCCGGTGGCTTATGAAACGAAAAAATGGTCTTGCACGCGGGGTTTCTCCCTTTTAACCGGGCAGATTAACCTGACTTCTAACGACAGGGAAGGAGCCGTTTATCTCAAAAATCCAGAAATTTTTATCTGCCCCAGCACTGTACTTACCGCTTCCGAAACAGGGCTTCTTGGAAGTGAAAGGTGTTCCTACGCTTATTCCGGATCAGACGGGAGGCAAACAGGGTGGCGGGGATACAGAGATAAGGACAACCCTAAGTTAGCTCTTGTCGCGGATAGAAAAGGTCCGGCGCAGACCCCTGGTACTCGGATATAGAGATGAGATTCTTAAGAGTAATGGATAGCGGTAATCACTGGGCTGATGGAGTCAATGTTCTATACATAGGTGGAAACGTGGAATGGGTCGCATCGTACTATCACACAGCGACCGGCTACTACAAACTGCCCTGGGATAAGTTTCCGAACTGTGGCCGTGGTGAGGGCTATAAAAACATATAAAACCATTGAAATACAAAGAAAAACACTACTTAAAACATAGCCAAGTTTGGCAGAACCCTTTTTCCAATAAGGGAGGAAGTATTAATGTCCAGAGGGTGTGCTATTACAATAAAGAGACAGCTATAATTGATGACGTGCCTTCCGAAGTGCGACTAACTCCAAACAGATGGGGTATAGTTAAGATACAATGACTGGTCTAAACGCCTCCCGGCTTATCCTGCTAACAGTGCTATGCTTTTTGTGGGCGTTGTCTGGTCCGTCGTTTGCGAACTTTAGCATAAAACCTGCAGGCTATCTGGGCAATAGTGGTCAGGAAGGCACATCCCTTATCTTAAATCTTCCTGAAAAAGGCGAAATGGGTATTTCCGGCATATGGGCTGACAGAGATATGACCCTCTGGGTGGGGGGCGGTCGTGTTATCAATCGTGTCACCCTTTCCGGAGAGCTGATTGAGCAGTTTCCCTTGTTGCCCAAAGGAAGTGTGGTAAACAGCAAGACATTTACTGCCCTTAATGATACGCTTTATTTTCTGGGTGCACCTCCTGATACAAAGGAGACAAGGTTGTTCAGCCTGCCTATGAAAAGCGGCTCAAAAGCAACACCTTTACCCTTAAAATTGGATTCCTCTGCCTTCTTATCACCGCAGCACCTTGACGGGCAAATAATCATTGCCCAGCACTCACAGGAATTGCCGCGGGGACATTTAGGTATCTATGCTGTTTCCATTCAACCTTTAACGTGCCTTTCACTGTTGTTTTCGCTGCCGGTAAGGGGCATGAGTGGTGTGGCTGTAGACCAAGGAAGGGGGGCTGCCTGCATTTACATAGGACATTATCCTGTGGACCAAACAACAGGACAACCTGTCTATAGCATTATAGGTGTAGACAGAAATGGCAATCTACTGGATGGCTATCCCCTGATATTTCATACTTCGAAATACAGACAGGTGAGGGGTATGCTCTCATTTATAAAAGATGCCTTCTGGTTGGCAGGTTATCCAGAAATCAGACGTGTGGACCTAAAAGGGAATGATGCTCCGGGCATAGTTAATAATTACCACTGGGAATTTGGCGCCCATAATAGTCAGATAATAGAGATAGGCAGAAATGGACCTCTACAGTTACTTGCTCTTTCCACAGGGATTCCTGATGCCTTTTACCTTGCACGCTGGGATGAGAGTAAGAATGAGTTTAAATTAGTTAGAAGAATCGGTTGTCTACCTGTCATCAACAGTCTCGGGTTATCTGATGACGGGATGATAACCATTGGCACCGCACGCACACAACTCTGGTACAGGTGGGACGACAGTCCTGATACACCACCACGTAACACGGATAGGGCTGCGTCTGCCATACAGGGTTTCTTCATCAAAGGACGATATTTTTCTCTGTATAACCATATTCCTGGCATTTTTGACTCCCACCCAAAAGGCCGAAACATTGTAACCAGAGTAGGAAATACTGTCCCGATGAAAAACCCTGTCAGTCTTTCGCTCTGGGAGTTACAAAATAAAACCAGTTATTTGCTTCTTACCGACAGCGATTCAAAACAGATATGGAAAGCAAAGTTTATCCTGCCGAGACAGCCAAAAGAGGTTGTGGACTACAAATGGGAACCTGTACCTGTCAAAGGACGAAAACTTAAACAGCCTACTGATGTATTTGGTTTGACCGATGGACGGATAATCGTAGGCGATGAAGGTCGGATACTGGTGTTTAAACCTGACAGGGAAGAATATATTGTTTCAGACGAGTTTTCCGGCGGTGATGCTCCTGAAATGAAACTGGGAAAAAGTTTAAGATTTGCCATTGACGGACAGTGGTTGCTTTTAAGTGATACGGAAAGACACAGGGTTTTATGGGTAAGATGGACAGACTGGCAGGTGCTTTCAGTTTTTGGCAAAACAGATGTGCCCGGGAACGGACCTGATCGGTTAAACTGTCCTACCCTTGTAGCGCTCCGCGGGACAAAGGGTTTAGTTGTCGATGCAGGCAACCAACGTATTTTGAAGGTCATTCTCATAAACAATTGTTTATAATAAAATCAAAGGCCTGTGAGCAAAAATATAAACTCAGTAGCCTCCAATAAAAATTTTGTCATTTAGAACAGACACAGCCCGCAGCAAGGGTGTGTTAATCGTCCCACTCCCTGGACATGAAGAGTCAACAAATAAATAATGTCAGTTTTTTGAATTGGTATTCTTGGTATTCCTTGATAATTCCAATTAGATACAATTAGGAATAGTTAGCCTTGAACGATTGTGCTAACCAAAAAGAAGAACAAGAGCATCCTGATCAAACTCATCCTTTACAATATTCAAAACATCTCATGGGGAGGGGTTTCAACAAGGTAAATTGTCAGGAAGTTTTATTGGTCAGTACTGGTATGAAGCTCATTGTTAAAAAGGAACAGGTCATCGGCTCGCCAGCCAACCGGGGAATGTGGGCAGTATACGTCGCCGCAGGCGATATAAGGTCAGCTGGAATTTCCTTCAAAAACGTTGCGCACTTGTGCCACGTTGGCGGTTACGCAAAAAAGGGTTTTATAATTACGTTTTTTTTCTCTGCAGTTTCCAGCCTGGTTCAGTCACGGAAATCTGCGGTTGTACCAGTTTGCTGTAAAGTTCTGGCCGGCGAGCCCTTAGATACCTGCGTCCAGAAGCATTTTTCAGTTTTTCCGGTGTAAGAAGCGCCACGACGACATCATCACCGAGTTTACGGCTTTCAGCAATTATCTCACCATAAGGGTCAATAATCATAGCCAGACCCGGTTTCACTGTATCATAATCCCATCCGACCACATTGGAAAAAACATAGTACACACCATTTTCATATGCTCTGGCTGGCAGCCAGCGCATCAGCCAGCCTCTACCTTTTGGCCCATCAAATTCTAACCTCAGCGGTACCGGGTCACGTTCCCTATTTTCCCAGAGTTCGCGCTTGATTATTCCCCGACCAGGCATAGGTGAAGGTAACCCCCCGGTCACATGTGGAGCAAAAATTATCTCTGCTCCCAGCAGAGCCGTGATGCGCACATTTTCTACCAGGTTATTATCGTAACAGATGAGAAAACCTGCCTGGCACCCGCGCAAGGAGATGACATTGTATCTGTCACCCGGTGAAAGATGTGGATTAATGAAGACGTGAAGTTTGCGGAATTTGGTGATATAACCCTCTGGACCCACGGTTACATAACAGTTGTAAAAACGACCGTTTTCCTCCTCCACCAGACCAGCCATCACCACGGTATTAAATTCCCTGGCAATTTCTATTAATCTTTGCACACCTGGCCCATCCGGGACTGGCTCTGCCACTTCTGCTAATTCCTCTTTTTCTAAAGGCTGTATCCAGGTATAACCAGGAATGCAGCCTTCGTGAAAAGAGACAATTTCTGCACCCTGCTCCACAGCCATCCTGGTCAATTTTCTGATAACAGACAGGTTATACTCTTTGTCATTGTCCCGCCCTTCAAACTGAGCTGCCGCTACCCGGATATCCCTCATTTTCTCCTCCTGCATAAAGGGACAGAAACCATATTCTTCTTATCTTTTCTCCCCTGATACCGAATAAAGTGATATCCAGAAATAGTTAAATCTTTCCTATTTTTGCCGGCAATGCTGGATGTAATTCAGGCAGTATTCGTCCTGGCCTAAAACTGTCTGGCTGATACAGAGGGCTTCCTGAATTTCTTCTTCAGTGGGGTCCATAATAGCAGAATCAAGACCGCAGGCCAGGCTTACCACCAGAAAATACTGGTTAATCTTTTTTCTTTGCGGTAATCCAAAGGAGACATTGGAAAGGCCGCAGGTGGTTTTCACACAGGGGTAAAGCTTCTTCAGTTGCTGGATAGCCTGAAAGAAAATAAGGCCATTAGAAACATCCACACTGATAGGCTGAACCAGGCAGTCCACAAAGATATTCTCCAGAGAAAGGTCTGTCTGGCTGGTGATAAGTTTGATAAGGTTTTCAGCGATCTGGACGCGCTTTTCGGAAGTCTGCGGGATACCGCTATCATCCATGGTCAGAAGCACCAGTTTCACCTCCGGATGTTTGCGCAGTAGAGGCAGCATTCCCTCCACTCTTTTTTTCTCCCCGGTAATAGAATTAAGCATAACATCTTTGTTTTTGACCAGGCCCAGACATTCCTGTAAAACCAACGGGTCAGAACTGTCCAGAGCGAGGGCACCGGTATCTACCTGCTGAACCGTTTCAATCAACCAGGCTAAATCCTGCTTTTCTGTACCCTTTCCCAGCCCTGCATTCAAATCCAGGTAATGGGCACCGGCAGCTCTCTGTCTGGTGGCTTCTTTCTGGATAAAGGCAACATCTTTTTTCTCAATCGCCCGGGCAATACTTTTTCTGGTAGCATTAATCCTTTCACCGATAATAATCATCTTTTTCTCCTGTGTTATACTTAAATGAAATGAGAGTTTCCCGCAAAAACTTTGAAATGATAGTTTACCGGAAGTTCCAGTCTCTGCCAAGTATTATCCGGCAGAAGTTAGAAAATGTGGAGATATTCGTGCAGCAGGAACCTCCAGGAGAAAACCTTCTTGGGCTTTACCAGGGAGTGCCCTTTCCGCACAGGAAAAATCCTGGTTATTCTCTTGTTATGCCAGACAAAATTTTTCTTTATCAGGGACCGATTGAACGCAGCTGCCAGAACCAGCAACAGCTGGAAGAAAAGGTGGAGCAGGTGCTGTTCCATGAGATTGGACATTACCTGGGACTGAGTGAAGAAAAGTTAAGACAGATGAAACTTTAGGGAAAAATTTTTCTCTCCGGCTGAAAAAGAGTAGAATTCAAGTCTTTAACCTGCAGTTTTTCAGTAAGAAACTGAAAATGCCGCCTTAAATCCCCGACTTCTTCCCGACAGTGGGCATCAGTTCCGGTAGCCAGTTTCACCCCCTTTTCCAGACAAAGCTGGAAAAACTCTGGTTCCGGGATGTTGGTATGGAAGTTAATTTCTGCTGCTACCTTTGTTTCTGTTAGAATTCTTGCCAGAGGAGAATAAAGATGTTTTCCCGCCTGTAGGTGGTAACGACGGAAAATACGGAAAGGATGCGCCAGGACCTGTATCCCGGAAACACACAGTTTTTCGCAGGCAGAGAGAAAACTTTTTCCCAATTTCCTGTTACCCTGGCTGACAGAATCTTCAGGCAGCCAGTGGACCGCACCAACCAGTAAATCAAAATTTTCCCTGTCCTCAGGCAGAACAGTAAGGTTACCCTCATAATCCAGTTCTACTTCCAGTCCCAGGAGGGTAAACTCAGAGCGGAGAGGTTTAACCGTGCTCAAAAATTTTTCCATCCTGTCCTGTTTTCTTTCCCGGCTGACCCTGATAAGACCTGGTTTTTTCAGGAAATTAGCCTGCCAGAAGTCTTCTGCGGAAAGATAAAGCTGAGCAGAATGCTCTGTTAATACCAGACATCTACATTGGAAAAGCTGACTTTTCTCCACAGCAAGCCTGGCATTAACCGTGGTAGCACAGTAGGCAAACTCTGTGTGGCAGTGAACATCAGGTAGAGGAAAGGTATGCACCAGTGTTTCTTTTTTTACCTGAAGTCGGTCATCTATTTCTACCATAAGGTAGGAGAAAGGCGGTTCGCAAAGAGACGGAACGCACAGATACTGGACACCAGCCATTTCCTGGCATGGCAGACCATGATGGTAATGACCGCTTAAAGAAAGTCGGACTGGCAACTGACTGTAAGCAGAAATAATTTCCTGGCTGTTGTTAAAGTTCAGCGGATAGTTTTGCTCCAGCAAAGGGTAAACCACATTATGCTGCAGGGCTATCACCGGCCGGCCAGGTTTTTCCAGGCAAAGATTCCGGAATCTTTTCAAACTTTCCTCAGTTCGGAAACAACTTTCATCGGACAGGTAACAGTCACTAAAAGGGTAAAGGAGAAAGCCAGAGATTTCTTTCTCCACGGCTAAATCTCCAGCGACCGCCATAAAATCTTCCTCTGGCAAATCGTGATTACCCCTGACGATAACAGCCGGCCAGCCAGTTTCTCTCAGCAAAGAAACAATCCTGTGAAAATCTTCCCTGGCACCAGGCAAAGAAGGCTGGTCTAAAAAATCCCCTAACACAATAATTGCAGAAGGGGGGTCTTCCCGGTAGCGGAATAAGACCTGCTTGAAGAGTTCTAACGAAAGATGCGTTTTCCTTTCCGGACAGGTATCCCGGTAATCGGACTGGCTTGCTAAATGTAAATCAGCCAGAACCAGAAGACGGAATGGTTTTCCCATTTTCAACTGATACGGGAAGAAGTCTGCCACATGTCAGCGTTGGGGCCGATTTTCTCTTTCAGCTTCTCTGTTGCCTGATTTAAGGCTGTAATAATTTCCTCTGGTAAAACAATCTCACTGGCTGAAACCAGCTGCTCAATCTGTTCTCTGGACCTGGCACCAACAATAACGGAACTTATCCCTTCTTGAGCCAGCAACCATGCTAAAGCCAGATGTGCCATCGGGAAATGCACGTTGCTGGCAATCTCAGCAATAGAGGCAATTGCTTCAAAGGTCTCTTTCTCATACCCGGGTTCCTGGTGCCGGATATAAGGTCTCTGTGGAGAAAAGTGTCTGGTTCTGGCTCTGGTAGCCGGCACCTGGTCAGGGTCTTTAAATTTTCCTGTAAGTAAACCCTGCATTAACGGTGAGTAACACAAAACAGAAATGCCGTGGCAGCGACAAAAAGGAAGAATTTCATACTCTATGGCGCGGAAAAGCAGGTTATAAGCCAGCTGATTGGAGATGATATTGTAATGACTGGCTGGATATTCAGACAGATCTCTGCAGCCAAAATTAGAAACTCCGTAGAATCTTATTTTCCCGCTCTCTTTCAATTTTTCCAGTGTCGGAAGAAGTTGTAGCAGAGGAAAATTGGGGTCAGGCCAGTGAAGTTGATACAGGTCAATCCAGTCTGTCTGCAAATTTTTGAGACTGCGTTCACAGGAAGAAATAAGTTTCGGGGCAGCAAAATTAGAAGGGGAAACCTTGGTGGCAATGACGATTTTATCCCTGACATTTTTCAGCGCCTTTCCTAACAGTTGTTCGGAGTAACCATCACCATAAGACTCAGCTGTGTCAAAAAAGTTTATGCCACAGTCATAGGCTGCCTTCAAAGCAGCAAGAGAATCTTCAGCCTCCTGTGGTCCCCAGGTAAAGTCACCAACAATAGACCACCCGCCCATAGCAATAACCGAAACTTTCAACTTACTGTTACCTAACTTTCGGTATTTCATAAAGTAGAAACTTTATTCTTTCAGCTTTACAGGTTTCTGCTGGCGGATAGACTTTTTTACTGCCAGACACACTTTCAGGGCTTCCAGTCCTTCCTTACCTGTCACCGCTGGCTTACTTTTTCCCTGAAGGCAGGAAAGAAAATGACTGATTTCCTCAGAAAAACCATCACAGTTGATAAAGTTCCTTTCCTGGATTTCATCTGCTTTATCTCGCTGAATGTACTGAATCTTTTCCGGTCTATCAAACGGACCGGCTACCTGGCCAGCAAATTTACTGGTAGCAAAACTTATCTCTTCCCTGGCAAAACCCCATTCGGAGGCATAACCGGCTCCTACTCCCGCGATAGCCCCTTTTTCAAACCTCAGGGTGAAAATAGCTGTATCTATCTGCGGGGAAAAATCAGGCCGGAAAAAGTTTCCACCTTCCGCATAAACTCTCTCCACCTTACCCAGAAAAAAATGTAGCAGGTCTATCATATGAACAGTATTCTCTACAAGGGGACCACCACCGTCTTTCTCCTCCCAGAACCACTTCTTATCTACTCTTCCCAGGGCAAACCTGATTAGAATCCAGTCTGGCAATCCAAACTCACTTTCAAACTTTTGCTTTAAAAACCGGTATGTCGGGGAAAACCTTTTTTTGAAACCAAGCATCAGGAAAACCTTATTTTTCTCACAGACTTCTATCATTTTCTCGCAGTCAGAAATCGTTGGTGCCATAGGTTTTTCACAGAGGATATGGACACCGGAGGAAGCAAAAAGTTCTGTCAGGCTGCGGTGGGAACACGGTGGAGTACAAAGGCTCACACCATCAGGACGGTTCTGTCTTAGAAGCTGGTGTGCTGAGGAAAAACCCGGTACCTTATACCGTGTACAGATTTGTTTTAAAACAGAAGTGTTAGTATCTACTACACCCGTAATTTCCACTTCAGGATGCTGTTTAAAATAATTCAGATGTACCTGTCCAATACCCAGACCGATAATAGCCACCTTCATTTCTCCCCCTGGTTAAAGCGTTATTTAATAGCAGCGAGAGGAAAACGTCAAGCTCCGGATAAAAACTGCTTCTTCCTTCTACCGTACTGCCGGGATGAGAAGTACGGGTACTCCGGAACTACGGACGACAGCGTGGCTGACACTACCGAGAAAAATTTCCCCTATGTAACTGCGTCCCTGGCTGCCCATTACCACCAGGGAGACTCCAGCACGTCCTGTCCAGGCTATAATTTCTTTCTTCGGGGACCCATAAGGAATTTCTATCTGGACATCCCTGGCTCCTGCTTTCATCAATACGTCTTTCAAACGGTTGAGTCGCTCGGTATCAATCCGGTTGAACTCCTCCAGTCTATCCTTCAGATGTCTGTCTATCCGTGCCTTATCCTGGACATGTAACAGCGTGATTTTCTTAGCGCCGTATGACGCAATCTTCTGCACATAACCAAAAGCGTATTCCGCGTTGTCAGAAAAATCTGTCGGGAAAAGGATATGCTCCAGAAAGTTGCACGAAACATCACTGCAGATTATCTGTCCGCCTTCCTGTTTCACTTTAGTGCGCAGAACTAAAACCGGCCGCGTGGCACTGTGAATAACGGCACTGGCGACACTGCCCAGCAGAATTTCCCCTGCCATGGTGCCGCCGGTTGAACCCACGACTATAAGCGAACAGTTGTGCTGGTCTGCCTGCCGGCTGATTTCCATTTGAGGTAGCCCCAGAACCATTCTGGCTGTCACCTTGTAACCGAGGTCCTGAAGCATTTTTTTCTGTCTTTCAAACGAAGGTGTAGCAATTTCCATCAGGGTTTTTGCCAGTGTACCCACATCACGGATATTGAAACAATGGATGAGTATTGCCTCTTGCGTCCCGATCGCTTTTAACCCACCCAGAGAACAGATAACCTTATCCGATACTTCTGAAAGGTCTGTTGCCACCAGCATTCTGGTAAACATACTACCTCCTTTTTTTCTTTACTTATTCTGTCTCCACAGGGGAGAACCATCTTTCCGTCTTCAGGCAAATGTGCACCAGCCATAGCATCACCGGGACTTCAATCAAAACCCCGACCACTGTAGCCAGCGCAGCACCGGAAGATAATCCGAAAAGCATCGTGGCAGTCGCTATTGCCACTTCAAAATGGTTACTGGCACCAATCATCGCCGCAGGAGCAGCATCACGGTAGGAAAGTCTTAAAAGTTTCGCCCACCAGTACCCCAGCCAGAAAATAAGGTTGGTCTGGATGAACAGCGGAATCGCAATCCAGAGAATTGTCAGGGGGTTTTTCAGGATGGTTTCTCCCTTGAAACTGAAAAGAAGAACCAGAGTAACCAGAAGAGCAGTGATGGTAACAGGAGTCAGAAAATGGAGAAACTTTTCCTCAAACCATTTCACACCTTTGACCTGAATAAGCCAGCGTCGGGAAAAGTAACCCGCCACCAGAGGCAAAGCCACATAGATGGAAATAGAAAGAAGTAGTGCCTGCCAGGGTACTGGAAGCCTGCCGACTCCCAGCAAAAATCCCCCAAGTGGTCCATAAAGTAAAAGCATCGTCAAAGAATTGATGGCTACCATGACAAGGGTTAAACCATCATTGCCTCTGGCAAGATACCCCCAGACCAGAACCATCGCGGTACAGGGAGCAATTCCCAAAAGGATACAGCCAGCAAAGTAACTCCGCCACAATGGCACCTCTAACATCTTCACTCCTTCCTTCAGTACCACCTTGCCTGCTCCATGGATAGCGCCCACAGGTAAATCAAGACCAAAAGGCATTTTCACCAGGTCTGTGGCTTCTGCTCCAATCAATCCCCGGAAAACAAATCCCAGAAAAAACAAACTGATAGCATACATGGTGAAGGGTTTTATTGCCCAGTTGACAAAAAGGGTTAGAAGTACCGGTTTGCCACTTTTTCCTGCCCTGACAACCTCGGTGAAATCAATCTTAACCATGATGGGATACATCATGAAGAAAAGACAGACAGCAATCGGCAAGGAAACCACAGGTGCCCCTTTAACAGAAATGGACATGGCATCAAGGGTTCTGGCTACGTTTGGTGCTATCCTTCCAAGCAGAATCCCAGCAAGAATACAAAGAATGACCCAGATGCTGAGATACCGCTCAAAGATATTCGTCAGTCTTCTTTCTTCCATGAGAGCCTCCACCATTTTCTCTCACCACGCAGTGTAAATGAGATAAAGACCTGCTATTATTACCAGGAAGCCACAAATTTTTTTAAGGATTAATGCTCCCTTTGACTTCTCATTCCAGTTCAGGTAATGCTGGACCAGCTCGGTAAATGTCCCTGCAGCGACCAGTACCGAACAATGACCCAGACCATAAAAAGCAAGTAAAATCAATCCGTAAGCCAGATGAGTACTTGCCAGACGGAATGTCACGGTGAGCATCGGTGCCATGTAAGCAAAAGTGCAGGGACCAAGCGCAATACCGAATATCAAACCAAGAAAAAACCCAGCCAGAAGTCCTTTCTGCTTCAGAGGAATACGTCCCGGTCCAGACCAGGGAGCCGGGATAATATCGAGCAGGTGCAGTCCCACTAAAAAGAAAATAACAGCCACCGCATAGTTACCCCAGCGGCCAACATTCCCCATCATTCTGCCAAAGGCTGCAGTGACAGCACCAATGATACCGATAGTGATAAGAATCCCTGTCCCGAAAAGCAAGGAGATGATAAACGCCCGGGATGTGGAGATACGGCCCTGCTGGTCAATGAACCCGACAATTAAAGGGATACTCGCCAGGTGACAGGGACTTAAAAGGATGCTTAAAACTCCCCAGATGAAAGAGGCTGCCACAGCAATAGCAGGCGTTCCCTCAACCGCTCTGGTCAGCACGGTAAAAAGTTCTTCCATCTCATCTCACTCCCAGCTGCGCAATTTTTTTCTCTAACTCCTCCTCAGAAAGAAAACCGGTATGCCGGAAAACTTCTCTGCCTTCCCTATCAAAAAATATCTGCACCGGAATGGACTGTATCCCGTAACGGGCAGCCAATACCTGTTGTTCTCGCACATGGACAAAAACTACATTCAACCTGCCCTTATACTTCTGCTCTAACTTTTTCAGAATTGGTGCCATCATATCACAGGGAAGGCAACCATCAGCCCCAAAATCCACTAAACTGGGCAGACTACTGGTTCTGGCTCTATCCACCGGATTATCCCTGGCTAATAAAGCCTGTTTTTCTGTCCAGGAAGCACTCACTTCCACAGGAAGCTTTTTTCCGATACTTTCAATCAGTTCTTGTACCACCTTTTTCCTTTTCTCCTGGGTAAGAAAACCTATCAGGTCAGTCTTCACCTGTTCGAACTTTGCCCCACCCATCATAGAGGCATTTTCTTCAAAGAAACGTCTGGCTTCCTTCTCAGTTACGGAAACTCCTTTCACTGCCTCCTGAAAATAGAGATTTACTAACTCCCTGTCCTTTTTTCCTTTCACTTCCTTTCCCTCAAAATGGCGGGTGGCAACCTGGACAAGCAAAGTTTCTGCGGCTACCTGCTCCAGCAGGAAAAAAGCGTTTTTTTGCAGTTGTTTTCTTATCTCTTCGGGGTACCCCTGCATCCTGATTTGCAAATCATTCTCTGTGATTTCGCAGGTTCCAGACTTAAGGATTACACCTGCTGGCATCTGGGACAGAACCGCATACTTCAGGCAACCGGAAGGCAGGTAAGGATAGACATCTATTACTGGTTTGCCCGGATTGTCTTCAGCCCATCCTGCCTGTAGCCACAGAGCAAAGACAAAAACACAGATTGAAAGAATTTTGCTTCTCATGGTCCTGTACCTTCCAGGTCCACACCCAGTTTCTTCCAGGTAGCTAAAATATCTTCTTTGGAAAGGAAACCTTCATGACGAAAAACTTCCTTCCCGGAAGCATCATAAAAAATCTGCGTGGGGATAACCCTGATACCGTAACGCTGCCCGGCCTGGGGGTCCTGCCAGACATCAATAATTTCTACTTCCAGCCTTCCCCGGTATTCATTCCTTAATTGTTCCAGAATGGGAGCCATCATCTTGCACGGGATACACTGGTTGGCGCCTAAATCCACCAGCCGCGGCAGTTTCTTTTCTTTCACGTTCTCAGTACCGGGCTCCGTTGTTGTGCTTTCCGCTGGCTTTTCCATCACAGATTCTTCTGTTGCTGGAACATCGGGCTGGGAAACATCTCTTTCACTTTGCCTTGTTTTTATCAGCAGAAGTGTAACAATCACTATTCCCAGCACCACAACAGCTACCGCTTGTTTTTTTTGAAGCAAGTGTGGTTTTTCCCTTTTTTCCATTCTGCTCCTCCTCAGTCTGTTTGATGAGAGTGCAAACAAGCTGGATGTTTTTCTGATTAACAGGTGATTCACCTTTAAGAAATCCCAGCTGTTTCAGATTGATGACTTTCGGGGAAAACCCGGCATGAACAAGCGTCTTTGAAGCACACGCTGCCGGACAGCCATCCAGGGCAACAATTTCTGTAGCCGCTTTTGTCGTTTCCACAAACCCCTCCAGATGCGCTGCGACACCTGCCAGACAATACATTCTTCCCCATCCTTCCCTGGTCAGTCTCCGGGCAGAGCTGTCTGTCAGGGCGCCTACATCTGAGCCTCCGGAACAGGGAAAAAGCAGCCTCAGACTTCCACCCTCACAACATTTCTTCGCCATAGTTTCCTCCTGGTTCAATTAGTTCGCTTCCAGAAACATACCGTTCTTAAAGTGCCAGTCCGTATGCCTTGTTTATCAGGATAAGAAGATTGGATATAATCTGCGTGACATCGCCTTGCTGGCCGCTACTAACTGCCAGGGATAATTCGTCTACTGTGCGGGACATTTCCTTCACCGCCTCCAGGTAAGACTGGTTTCTTTCATCCGGCTCTGGCCAGGGCAACCCTGAAGCCAGAACCCTGTCGCGCTGTTCCATAAGTGGTAAGAGCATCTTGCGGATAGATTCTAACCCCCTTGTTTTCATAAGTGCTTCCGTAGTTTTGGCTGTTTGACGCAGGGAAAAGAGAGTATCAAGAACATAGGAAAGCCCGTTGTCAATATGCATCTTCACGAATAGTCCGCAGCCGTACCCGCAGGCGGAGAAAGATCGGCGGGCATCGCTATTAATCATCGCCCTTTCCATATCCTCCAGCGCATTGGCAATATCCTGCAGGCGGTGTGGGAATGTGGCATCCCTGGCATATTCCTGTGGCGGATTATGACTGTACGTTGATTGAATTCTTGCCCATTGTTTCCTTGCTTCTGCCAGAAGTTTAAGCACCTGGTCTTTCTTCTGCTGGTCCATGCTGGGCCGGGAAATCATTTCCTGTAAAAGCGCACAGGACTGCCTTACCACCCTGCGGCAGACTGCTACCTCCTCATCAAATACTGCAAGACAAGGACGATTTCTTTCTTCAGCGAAACAATTTAACACTAATGCGAGCACTGAAAGCACCCATATAATTTTCTGTTTCATCTCTCTCCTTTCCCTTACTATTTTGTCTGATGCAATTTTTCCTCCAGCTGTTTCTTTACCAGATTTAGTATTTTATGCTTCTTGATGACCTGCCGGATGTAATCTTTCTCCGGAAAACTGATGGCCTGGAATACACACCAGGTTTCACACGAGGTACATCCAACCAGACACTGGAGAGGTCTGGCTACCGTAGCTTTCTTTCTCTCCCGGTCATAGCCGAAGACTTCTCTTCCACAACTGGTAAAGCACATACCGCAACCTGTGCATTTGCTTTCATTAACGGTCGGGTGCCATTTTATCTCCTCTCGTGGTATGCCTTTCCACTGAGCATACTCCTTCGGCAAAGAGACTTTCATGTTTTCCTCCTGGTTAGGAGATTTCTTTCCTTTTAGTCTGATTACTTCTGGAGACAATGGTATAAAGACAGGGCAGAAGAAACAAACTCACAAGAATCTCCATACATAAACCACCGATAGCCGCTACTGCCATTGGTTGCAGCATATCCCCACCCTCTTCCAGAGCCAGAGCAAGAGGAATGAAACCTATCAGCGTAGAAACGGTAGTCATAACCATCGGTCGCAACCTTATCTGTCCTGCCTTCACCACAGCTTCCTCTACCGGCAATTTCTCCTTTTCCTTGATTTCACCAGCAAAGGTCAGTATCAATACCCCATCGTTTACTATAGCCGCTGCAATCACCAGGATTCCGATAATGACTGTCCCTCCCAGGGGAAGCCCGGCAAAAAACAGAAAAAAAATGGCGCCAGCCAGACAAAACGGAAGGCTAACCAGAATAAGTGATGGAAGAAACAGACTGTTGAACTGAACGGCCAGTATGATGAAGGAGAAGAAAACTGCAAACCCCAGAATTGCCAGAACAACCCGTGCCATCTCCGCCATCATCTGCGCCTGACCACCGAAGCTCAGCTCATACCCGGTAGGCCAGTCTTCCTTTGCCATGGCGTTCTGGAGTTCCCTTAGAGCCTGGCCAACACTGACACCGGCTGCGTCTGCCCGTACGATAACCTCTTTAATTTGATCTTCACGAATAATCTCCACCGGTCCGGTTGCTGGCACTACTTTTGCCACATCCCTTACCCGGAGGTACCCACCACGACTGGACGCCAGAGGCAGGTCTTCCACCTGCTGCCGGCTTACCATCCTGCTTTCCGGAACGAGAACCCTGATGTTGTAGTATTCATCACCTTCCCGGAACCTGGTGGCTATGGCACCACTGATAAGGGAACGCAACGTTTCAGCAATGTCATTCACAGAAACACCAAGTTCCGCTGCTTTCTGCCGGTCTATGACCGTCTGATATTCAGGTTTAGTCATGTCCAGAGAAACATAAACATTGGTAAGGTGGGTCTGCTCATTCATAATTGCCTGGACACGTTTTGCCAGCTCAAAGAGAGTCCCAACATCCTCTCCTTTGATTTTCACTTCAATGTCTGCCTCGCCAATTTTCCGTATTCCTTTAAGTTTCATCTGCATGACCATAGCGTTGCCACCCGGCACCGGAATTTTTGCTACTACAGGCCTCAGTTTCTCGATATAGCCTCTGGTACTGACCTTACGCCAGGAACGAGGCACCAGCTGTATGTTCAGTTCCCCTTCGTTGGCAATCTCGTATGTATATAACCCCCACACCTTCCCACCAGCAAGTGTAAAGAGACTTTCTATACGTTTATCGTCTCCAATCTGTTTCTCAATCTGCGAGAGAATCCGGTCGGTTTCCGCAAGAGCTGCTCCTGTGGGCAACTTCACCTTAACCATGATGCGGCCATCGTCCATCTGCGGAAGAAACTCGCTACCCAGCTGCCTGAAAACCAGCGCCGCACCTACTAAAATTATGATGAAAACCGTGATGGTGAACCGGCGCCGCTTTATTACCTTTTGCAAGAGGCTACCATAGCCATCTGAGATCCGGTTAAAAAACTGTTCAAACCTGGATACCCTTTTTTCCCGGATCCCCTCCAGGACTAACAGCGAGACCATGGGAGTGACAGTCAACGCTACCAGAAGACTGAGACACACTATGGCTGTGACGGTCAGAATCAATTCTCGGAAGAGAAGGCTTATCAGTCCGGGTATCAACAGGAAAGGAGTAAAAAGTGCTAAAAAAGCCAGAGTAGCTGCCAGGACCGGCAAACCAACCTCGGAAGTGGCATTCACAACCAAATCAGCCATGGAACTTGTATCTGCAGAAGTATGCTGCAGACTAACCTTTTCCATACTGCGCCAGCGGGTAATATTCTCAATGACCACAATGGAATTGCTCAAAAGTACTCCAATGGCAATCACCAGCCCGCCCAGAGAAAAAATGTTCAGGGAAAAACCAGCTGCTTTCATGACACCAAAGTTCAGGATCAGGGTCACGGGAAGCGCGATTATCAAAACCAGAACCTGTCGCCAGGAACCGAGAAAGAGAAACATGATGATAAGCACAAGAATAGCTGCCTCAACCGCTGCATTGCGCACTCCAGTAAGCGCCGCCTGGATATAATCCGCCTGATTTTCCACCATTCCAAGATGGATTCCCTCTGGAATAGAAGCAGCCAGTTCCTGAATCCGGCGGCTAACAGCCCGGGCCACCTCCACAGTGTTAGCATCCGCCTGTTTTATAACATTCAATTTCACACAAGGATTGCCATTGAGGCGAGTAATCACCCGCACTTCCTCATGACTGTCCACCACTTCTCCGATGTCACGCAGATAAACCCTAACTTGACCTTTCTGCGACACCACAACATTACGGATATCTTCCAGGGAGGTAAATTCGCCGGTAGTGCGGGCAATAATTTCCTTTGGACCAACCGTTACCCGACCGCCAAACTGTTCTATGTTTTCCTGCCGCAACCTTCTTATTATTCCCGGTATAGTCAACCCATACTTCTCCAGAGCGTCCGGGTCCAGCTGGATACGAATCTCTCTTTTCAGTCCACCTACAATTTCTGTCCCGGCAACACCAGCTACAGCCAGAAGCTGGTCCTGCAGCCATTGATCTGTCCAGGTCCGGAGTTTCACCAGATCCCAGATATCACTGCTTACTGTCAGTTGCACTACAGGCAGTTGTGAGGGGTCAGCCTTGATCACAATCGGTGGGTCAATGTCCGGCGGTAACTGCCGGGCTGCCCGGGCCATGGCAGCCAGAGCGTCCTGGTAAGCAGTATCAACATTCACACCGTATTTGAAGTTAACCAGAAGGGTATACATCCCTTCAATGGAGGAGGATTCCAGATAGTCAAGGTTGTCCACACTCATCATCTGTCGTTCTATGGGGTCTGCAATGTTTCTGTCAATTTCTTCCGGCGTGGCTCCGCGCCACCAGATGTGGACCTTAATCATGGGATAGGTGATGTCCGGCAGGAAATCTACCGGCAGATTTAAAAGACCGTAAATACCCAGTACCAGCAAAGCACACAGGATAGCACCGACGGCAAACCTGCGATGTACTGAAAAATAGGTAAGTTTCATGGCGCTTTCGTCTCTTTATTCTTCCCGGGTGGCTGAGACGGTGAGACAGAAAGTTTCTCCTTCCCTGCCACCCGCACTTCCACACCATCCTTCAACTTTTCCTGTCCGGAGATAACCAGTTGTTCTCCTTCCGACAGACCGGAAAGAATCTGAATTCTGCCTTCTTCTTCTATTCCAGTCTTTACTGGTCGCCGGACGGCTTTTCCTTCCTTAACAACAAAAACCAGGGTTGCCCCTGTCGGAGAAACCACCACTGCCTGACCAGGAATAACTACCACATTCTCAGCTGTTTCCAGCAAAAGACGCACACGGGCGAACATATTAGGGGAAAGGGGAATTTTACCACCAACAGCAATTTCTATTGTTCGGGTTTTCAGTTGGGCATCCAGAGCTGGAAAAACACGGCTCACAGTCCCGCGCAGAAGTTTCTCCGGGAAAGCGTCAAGTCTAACCTCTGCCAGCATACCCGGATGAACCCTGCCAGCAACAGATTCAGGTACAGCGCACCTTATGACCTGCGAAGAAAGATTTGCCAGTTCCACCAGAGGCATCCGGAGAGCTGACAAATCCCCTGGCCGGACAAAAACTTTTGTGATTACCCCGGAAAACGGAGCCTTGATGATACACTCGTTCAGACGCGCCTGTGCCAGTTTTAGCCGTGCCTCGGCTTCTTTCACCGCTGCCTCCTGAACGGCTAAGGCTGTTGCCGTGAATCCTGATTCCAGCATTTCCAGGTGCTTGCGGGCTGATTGAAGCCGTGCCTCAGCTGCCACGTACCTGACTCGTGCTTTTTCTGCCTGCTCCCCGGCAAGTGCGCCAGTTTTCACCAGCTGGCTGATACGTTCGTAATCCAGTTTTTCAAAAGCGACTGTCTCTTCTGCTTCCCGGACGTTCTGGCGGGCTTTCTCAATTTCCTCAGGTCTGGTTCCTGCTTGCATATCAGCCAGTTTTGCCTTCGCCAAGGAGACAGCAGCTTCAGCCGCTTTCACCTCTGCCCTGATAAGTTCACGATCAATTTCAATCAGTCGCTGTCCGGCTGAAACATGGTCTCCTTCCCTCCAGGGACAAAAATTAATCGGACCTTCCACTGTGGAGGTAATCTGCACCGTATCCACCGGGACCACCTCACCGGTAAGGTTGAGGCTGTGAGAAATGGAACCTTTCTTCACTTCTTGCACAGCTACCAGAGGTACTTTCTTCTGCGCCTGTGTTCCCTTCATCTCCTTTTTCCTGATGCAACCAGCCAGGCCAGAGATAAGCACCAGTCCACTGAGACAGATAAATTTGAATACCTCTGTAAACCGCGGTTTCATATTTTTCCCCTTTTCATTGAATTACCTTGCCTGTTGCCAGAGAGAACTGAATATGCGCTATGTTCACATCAGCCAGAGCGCGAGAAAATGCGGCTTCAGCCTCCAGCAGGGCTGCCTGGGCATCCAGCACGTCTGAAATCGTTCCTTTACCAAAATCGTATTTCTGACGCTCAATGCGTAGGCTTTCCCGAGCCTGTTCAATAACTTTCTTTGTTGTCTCCACGCGTTCCTGGGCAGAACGAGCGTTGGCCAGGGCTGTCTGGACATCAAGCCGAATCTGTAATTCCAGTTTCCGCAGCCTCTGGAGGGCAGCGGCGGCTTTTTCCTCCTCTTCACGGATGCGGGATCTGATACGGCTGCCATCAAAAACCGGCACCTCCACGGCTATCTTCAGGGAGCCGGTATCGTCTAATCTTTTGCTACTTCCTGCGTTGCTGCCAGAATCCAGCGCCCAGCGATATCCGTAGTTGCCAACCAGAATCACCGTTGGCCACAGCTCTGCCCGGGCTGCAGTTACCCGCCTGCTTTGCGCCTCTGCTTCATATTTAGCAGCGCGGTAATCTGCCCGCTGATTTAATGCCAGGCTAATTGCTTCCTGTTCTTCCATCAGAACAGGTATTTCCTCCATTAGTTTTCCTTGAGGCAGCAGATGTTTATTTGTTTCCCCCAGACCGAGAAGATTGGCCAGAATTCTTTCCAGAACAAACAGGTTGTTTTTTTCCCGCACCATCCTTTGCTGAATATCAGCCAGACGCACTTCTGTTCTTAAAAGGTCCACGCCAGCAGCTTTCCGGGCAGCAACTAATTGTTCTGTATGGTCCCGGTGTTCCTGAAGTGCCTGCCGGGAAAATTCCAGCGAGGCAATCAGTCTCATCTGTGCCAGCATGGTATAGAAAACATGCGAGACATTAAAGATTACTTCGTCCCTGAGTCTTTCTTGACGTTCCCGTAATACCTCACTCAATAACTGTGCCACCTGGAATTCTCTTTTCAGTCTGCCAGCAGTGAAAAGCGGGACACTAAAGGTAAGACCGCCAGAAGAAATATCTCTGGAAAAAAGCCCCGTTTCCCCGTTGTACCGAGCTGGAATTAATCTTTGATTGTCCAGAAATCTGGTGTAGTCTACGCCTGCTGTTACTTTAGGTAGACAGGCGCCCCGGGCAAACTTCTCCCTGCTTTGTGCCGCCAGGAGCTCGTGCTGGGCAACAGCCAGGTCTGGATTGTTTGCCAGAGCTATTTTAATTGCCTCTTCCAGGTTAATTTCCTGCTGCGTTTCTTCTGATCCAGCTGCAGCAACAGGCAAGCCCGAAGGTTTCAGAAAGAAGAACACTGCAAAAACCACCAGAACTACCCTACCTTTTGCTTTTTTTCTGCACCTCATGTTCACTACCTCCAGAATTATTCACCTTCTGCCTGGCTGGAATCAGCATGACCGCTGCTTCTGAAAAACGTGCGAGAGCATGACTGACACTTCCAAGGAAAAGTTCCTGGATGTATCTTCGGCCCTGACTTCCCATCACCACCATCTGTACATCTCTTTTCCGCACCAGGCCCAAAAGTTCCTCAATCGGTACACCATAGGGAATTTCAACTGTCACCTGAACTTCTCCTTCCTTTTTCAGTTCCTCCCTCATCTTCTCTAGACGGCCGCGGTCAACCTCGTTGAACTCTTCAAGACGGGATAAAAGGTGTGGGTCCAGCCGGTTCTTATCCTGTACGTGAACAAGCGTGACATGTTTTAACCCGCAGGCAACCATGTGTTTCAAATAGGCAAAGGCAAGACCGGCATTCTCTGAGAAATCAGTCGCAAAAAGTACATGTTCTCTGAAACGATGCCGGAGGCACCGGACGTCAATCTTACCGGAATCTTTTGTCACGGAAAGCCGCATTACCAGGATCGGCCGGGTCGCACGTTGGATGATTTCACTGGCTACACTCCCCAGAAAAAGATCTCTGGCAAGGGTCTGCCCGTGGGAACCAACGACAATTAAAGAACAGCCTCTCTCCCGGGCAATGCGGTCAATCTCCAGCCTTGCCATCCCCGGGAGAACCAGAGCTGTAACAGCATACCCCTGCTGCTTTAGCATCTCTTCCTGTTCTGCAAGTTCTCCTTTCTTCAGAAATCCTTCCACTAATACCCCTTCTTCCGAAACATTAACGCACTGCACCAGCAGACATTCCTGCACCCCGAGAAACGCTAACTCTCCCATGTGCCGCACTACCACAAAGGAAGCAGGTGACAAATCTGTGGCTACAAGTATCCGTCTAAAAATTTTCTCTTCTCCTTTCAGCAATCCATTTAGAAACCATTGCCTGAATCTGGTCCCTTACCTTTCTTGTCTGGTTCAACCGTTCCTCCCAGCTTCCTTCAAACCGTGAAGGGTCAGGAAAACTCCAGTGAAGATTCTCTCTGATTCCAGGCACCACAGGACAGTATTCTGCCTCCTCACAGACAGTGATAAGCACATCAAATTTTTTCCCGGAATTGATTACCTGCTGAATACTGCGTGTTTGCTTGCCGGAGATGTCAATACCAATTTCCTTCATCACCTCCACTGCCAGCAGGTTCAACTTTCCTGGTTGCAGACCTGCGCTTTCCGCCTCAAACCGGCCCTCTGCCATGTGGTTCAGAAACGCTTCTGCCATCTGGCTGCGGGCACTGTTGTGGATACAAACAAAAAGTACCCTTTTTTTCGTCGGCATCAGCTCTTTTTCCTTACCGAAGAAGTTTTTTTATCTCTTCCACAGAAGGAACCTTACCAGAAACTTTAACTTCGCCATCCACTGCCAGGGCTGGTGTCATCATTACCCCAAAATTCATGATGTCATTAATGCTGGTTATCTTGACCAGTTCATACTCCAGCCCCAGTTCCCTGGCCGCCGCCTCTGCATTCTCAGCAAGTTTCTTACACTTGGGACACCCTGTCCCCAGAATCTGTATTTTCTTCATAAGCCCCCCTTTCTCCCTTTCTTTCCTTGTTACCTCACCAGCCGCCCATAAAACATCCCGGAAACTGTGGAGACACAGACAACCAGAATAACATAAACTACAGTCTTCTTCGTACCCATGATACTTCGCAAAACCAGCATACTTGGTAAGCTCAGTGCCGGTCCAGCCAGAAGCAGAGCCAGGGCAGGTCCCTGTCCCATACCAGAACCTAAGAGTCCGCTAAGAATGGGAACTTCTGTCAGCGTGGCAAAGTACATAAAAGCCCCCACGATAGAAGCAAAAAGATTAGCCCTCAGGGAATTACCTCCGACCAGAGCAGCTACAATTCTGGAAGGGATAAGCCCCTCCTGGCCTGGACGTCCTAAAAACACCCCGGCAATAAAAACGCCAAGAAAAAGCAACGGTGTAATCTGCCTGGCAAATCCCCAGGTTGCTTCCACCCAGGACTGAATTTCTTCCTGGTCAAACGAGTATTTAACAACAAAGAAAAGACCTAACAGGGATAATCCTGCCAGAAGATACTTCACCCTGGCTACCTCTGCCCAGAAACCGACAATGATACCTTTTGGTTCTGCCCAGTTAGCAAAAACCAGAAATGCCACCATAAAGAAGAAATATAACGCTGTCAGCCATAAGGGATGTTTCTCTTCACTTTGCCCTACAAGTAAAAAATCAGCTTCTCTTTTTTTCTCTTCCCGGTAAAAAATAAGGTGCATGACCAAACCCACAAAAATACTGATAACTACTGCACAGATACCCCTGGCCAGACCCAGTTTCCAGCCGAGAATGCGGGCTGTCATAACAATTGCCAGAACATTGATGGCTGGCCCGGAATAAAGGAAGGCTGTAGCCGGTCCTAACCCTGCTCCCCGTTTATAGATACCAGCAAAAAGAGGCAGTACCGTGCAGGAACAGACTGCCAGAATCGTCCCGGAGACAGAAGCCACACAGTAAGCTAAAACCTTATTAGCCTTGTGTCCGAAATACTTTAAAACGGAAGCCTGGCTGACAAAAACAGCAATCGCTCCAGCAATAAAAAAAGCTGGCACCAGACAGAGAAGTACATGCTCCCTGGCATACCACTGCAAAAGCATTAATGCCTCAGCCAGGGGATTGCTCACCGGGAAATTAAAGGGCACAAAATAGAAGAAAAGAAAAACACAAACCATCAGAAAAAATTTTCTTCTTTCATTCCAGCCAATGTTCACTTTTTCTCCTTGCAGATGTCATAACGGTTAGCCTTCTTGCTTCTTTTCCTGTCCCTTCCACAGCATACAGGGTCGTCCCACAGAGAAAGAAATTTCATCATCTGGTGAAGCAGGTGTCTGGCCGGGTATTCACAAAGATAATAATCAACCCAGCAGTTGCTCGTCCTGTCCTTTACCAGACCAGCCTGTTTCAATATCTGCAGGTGACGGGTCACTGTCGGCTGGGCTATCCCTAAAACATACCTTATCTCGCAGACACACATGGGTCTAACCTGCAGCATCTTCAGGATACGGATGCGGTTGCGGTTAGCCAGTGCCTTAAAAAGCAACTCCAGTTCACCGGTAGATAGCCGTATAGCCATTTTGCTATTTATACCCCATCTCAAACACGCTGTCAATACTTCCTCTTTCCCTGATAACTCCCTTATTCTGGAATGAGAATTTGCCTTGCTATGTCTCCCATTCCAGAATCTCATAGTCACAAAGCTGGGGAATAGTAAGAATGGTTCCCTGTCTGCAGAATTTCACACCGATTTTAGCTTCTGTTTTCAGGCATCTGACTTTTAAGACCTGGATATTTTTATTAACCATAACTTTTACGTCATGCAAAGTCGTAATGCCTGTCACCGGTCTTTTCAAGCCAGCTGTCATATTGATGAGATGGAGATAAATTTTCTCTCTGTTGCGCCGCAGATTTACTTCCACCTCTGGAAAAGATTCCACGGTAACAGGCATTGAGCTGAACTGCTGGCAGATATTCTTCATCAGCTGAAGATATTCGGGGAAATGATACCTGAAAAAGGCAGTGCCAAAAATTCCTGCCAGGTAAACAGCTTTACCCTGACCGTAACGGTTTACCACGGTAAATGGATATTCTGATAGCATCGGAACACCATCATATCTGCCTTTCATCTTCTTCCGAAAAGCAATCAGAACGGTCCCCTCCTTTGCTTTCACTGCCAGTCCGTACTGGGGTGATGGAAGAAAAAATTTGGTAATCCCTTTCAAAAGATTACTCTCAGTTACCGGGGAGATATAATCCCAGGAAAAAGGACCAATAACACTTCCTGCATACTCTATGCCGAAGACATCTTCCAACCCCATTCGTTCCAGACGTCTGCCACCAGCATCATAAAGAGAGGTTTCAAAACTCGCCACCAGGTTTCCACCATTTTGGACGAAGTCTTTCAATTTTTCTACCATGGAACTTTCCAGGCAGGCTACATTGGGCAAGACCAGCAGACGATAGCGGGATAAATCTGTTGTGGGTAGTTCCTCAATCACATCAAAAGGTGTCTGGCACCTGGCCAGCAATTCATAAAAACCATAAAATTCCTGAGAGATATCTCCAATGTGCGCTGTTTTAATTTCCGGTGTAAAATCCCTGAGAGGAACTGAGGAACCAGCATAAAATTCAGCTGAGACGGAAGGCCAGACAAGTGCCACATCAGCCATTGATTCTGTCCCGGAAAAAGCTTTTGGAAATCTGGTTAGCAGGCGGTTATACCTGCGGATAACTTCTAATACCTCCTTTTGTTTCAAATCATCTTCAAAAAACGCTACCCAATAATTACCACCACCGGACAGGGTTTCCGCCAGCAGCAGGGATATTTCTGCTGCTGACAGGGTGTAAAAACTCCATGGTTTCCAGCCTGCACAGTTAAAAACAACTACCGGTTTACCCTGAGATTGTGTTCTCAGCAGTTTGGCAGCCATACCTGGTTTATAAACAGGAACCTGGTTAAGGTCACCGTAAAGAAAACCTCCCTCTGCCCCTAAAAGGTCTGTATAAACAATATTGCGGTGATTGTCCACTCCGGTGGGCCAGCCAGGCCAATTACTGTTCCCATTCATACAGAGAAGAATATCAGGACGAAGTTGATGAACGGTTTTCCTGGAATCAGCCAGAAATTTCTGAATACTCTCAAACTGAAAATAAATCAAATCCTTCCATCTTTCATCATTCCGGTCGGATTTTTTCGGCAATTCCTGATTGCCTCTTTCCGCAAAAGCTTGCTGGCACCAGTGACAGTAACAACTATTATGGTGAAAGATTGGGCCATCATAGAAAATACCATCTATATCATACGCACAGAGGTCAGTCAGAACCTGGAAAACCCAGTCCCGAAACGGACTGTTAATACAAGGAGTGACACCTGTCTGGTACATGTTGTTTACCGGCGAACCATCTTCTCTAATCTGTATCCATTCCTGGTGTCTGCGGCCAAAATCAGTGTGGTACCAGTGCACATTAAAATAAACAATCACCCTGATACCAGCTTGATGCGCTAAAGGTAGAAAAGCTGCCAGATGGTCCGGGTTTTCTCTAACAGCAAGCCTTGTCCGGAAAAGAAAACCGTACTCGTTCATACCAGCACCTGAAATGTCAGGGGTAATATGCATCATACAGTGAAAATGACAAACGTTTGCCCCCAGTTTTTTCAAAAGTTTTACCTCAGTTTCTACCCTTTCAAAGACTCCGGCACAGTCCTTTTGTAGAAGCGAAGCTATCTCCACAATTCGCAGAGGTTTCTTCTCCCACCAGTATTTCTGTTTTTCTACCATGGCTTCTCCTTTTTTCTATGGACAGTTACCTGCTAATGTATCTGCGGTCCATAATCGTATAAGTTGTTTTTCTTTCCCCTGCCCAGAAATCCGGCAGAGAAAAGCAGGCTGGTTTTTTCTCTACCTTTTCACTTTTTTTAGAAATCTTTTCCACCCAGATACTTACAAACGCGCCTGGCCAGCGCAGACGTAAAGTTGCCGATACGTAACCTGAAGGAACAAGATAACTTCCTGACATCCGGATGATAGGTCGAATTCTGCGGTAAGGGTGGCGGCCTACTGATAAAAGTTCTGCCTGAGGTTTGCCAAAGTCTTTTAAGAATGTCTCGTCCCGGTATACCTCCTTTCCCTGACAGGCTACAAAAAAGGTGAAAACATCTTTAGTTTTTTCCTGCAGGACTGTTCCTGCGGCTAAATTCTCGCCATCAGCAACTGCATTCCAGGGAATAATCTCCCGCTTTCCGACCTGCTTGCGTTTCCCTGCATTTGTCCAGTAAGAATTCTTTATCTCTTCCATTTTACTGCGGTCTTCTGGGGTTATCATCTCTTCTTCCAGGTGCAAATCAACCAGAGCCCGGACAAAGGCTATCTCTCCGTCATTCAATGTAAGATGAAAACAAACCTGTACCTTTTTTTCTTTCTCAGAATTATTCCCCATCTGGACGCGGAGTGATTCCACGAACGGACAGGCAGAACAAACCTCTTGATTTAAAAGACAACTTTTATACCTCTTGCCTGATGGTGTCACCTCCAGCACAACCAGCTCCCCGCCAGCAAGCGGAACGGAAAATACGTCACCGTAGCCGTAAATTCCTGGCAACCGTTTCTGGTACGGGTAGGTAATTTCTACAGAATAAAGTCTGTTCGTTCTGTAGAAGTGCATCTTCTCATCAAGGCGAAGTTGTATTTTCTGGTCCTTCCAGTAAGCCGGGTTGTAAAGTCCAATAACTCCACAATTATCCTGATTGAAATGAGAATATCCATAAACATGGTAAGACTTCGGATCACCACCAACAGGTGTAGTATTTGCCAGGATAATATCTGCCCGTTTTCTTGCCCACTGAATGACTTTGGCATAAAGTTGGCGATAGGTCTCTGATAAATTGGGAATGTAATGCCACATTTCCTCCACCTGACCACCGCGTAGGTAAGCCATCACCACAGCATCTATGAATGTACGAAGGTCATACCCGTCTTTCTCTTCTGGTCCGAACAAGCTGTATGGAGGAACACAGGCGTACCAGATGGAAGAGAAGGGGAAAACACCTCTTTTCCACCAGCCGATTAAATTTCCGTCTATAAACTCATGCCGCAGACCACTTCCCTCGCCTGCATAACTCCACAGAGCGTCCACATGAAACAGCCACCAGGGGCTGTGTTCCACTTCGAGATCCTCAAGAAAGATTTCTGGCTGCGCCTCACGAAGGGCTCTTGTGATTTCAATGAAACTATCTGTAATGGCCTCCCTTCCGAATTTCGTCCCTGCGATATGTCCTCTGTGGTTACCGTGGGGACAGTCCCACGCTGTATGCAACCAGAGCCAGTCAAATGAGAAGAGGGAAGAACCATACCGTTTTACAAGTGTCAGAAGGTTGGTTTTCAGCTGTTCGTGAACGCGGGGATCAGCAAGGCAGTAATAGCGAGAGGTAATCATATCAAAATGTTGGCGGTACCACTCACAATCTCCGGAAGCGCGGCCACCGCCGGTGTTGCAATGAAAACCCATTTCTGCTCCAAGCTCCTTTTTTGCGTTCTTTGCTAGCTGGCTGAGGGAGAACTTCTGTTCATTCTCAGGACGAACCAGCATGATACCTTTTGGCTCAAACCATCCGATATCCGCCAGTACATAGATAGCATCCACAGAAATCCCGTACTTTCTGAAGAAGCGCCCTTCCTCGGAAAGATCAATACCTTTTTTATGAAAAGGCGCACCGTACTGGGTGTGGAATTTTCGGACAGGTCTGGCGCGGTTTTCATCAATGTAGCGGAAAAACCAGTTCCGAATCCTGTTATTCACTGTGTCAGGACAGACCCCAACGACCGCTACCTTGCTCTGAATCGTTCCCTTCCTGCCCGGGTGGTGAACCAGGGAGACGGTCCCATCCCTGTGAGCCAGGTTGTACCCTGCAGGGTACTCCAGTCCGAGAAATATCTGATCATCCCAGAAAACAGGCTGTCCGAAGCCACCGAAACAAAAAGTGGCACGCCTCTGTGTTTTGAAATGTTCCACCTCGATCTTGCGCACAAGTATGTCCCCTGCCTCAACTAAAATCTGTTTTCTGGTATAAAAATCATTCGTGCCGAGCCGATAAGTGATGGAAACGCCAATCCCGGTGCCTTCGTTCAGCAACCTTGTACGAAGGCACTGTTCCTTTGATGAACGGGAAAATGAGAGGGAGAGACAGCGAAAGTTCTGGCCTGTCAGGATTTTTCCGCCCTGGAGGACAAGAACAAACTCCTCCGAGCGCACAGGAAATTTTTTTCCGGTAAGAAGATTGACAAAACATACGGTCCGGACACCATCGGGACCAGACATTATCTCCCTTTTCAGAAACCTGTTGGAAAGTGAAACAAATTTTTTCGTCATTCTTTTTTCTTTTTTTTGCGGGAAAAGTTTATGCAGACAGTGGTCGTATTATCAAACAAAACGCTGAGCTTTACAACCCTGTGTGTCTGGCGCACGGAAAACTTTTCTGGTTGCACACGTCTTATCCGCCAGGTTCCGGGGACATGCAGTGTAAGAATACCGGTCCTTCCACTTCCGCACAGCGAGATATGGAGAACTCCAGCGCTCTCCCACCGGTTTTCCTGAATCTCAATTCCTCCCTGTGTGATATGGATATCTGTGCCGATAACCTGCGGGTACCCTGTGTCCTTCCGCAGCGACACGACGGCACAACTGTGAGGCTCAAGACGGACAGAGAGTTTTTCCCGGATACACCCCAGGTACTTCTGGTCCCAGAAGGAAAACGCGTGGTACCGGTCTCCTTTCAGCCCGAGCCTCCTTTTCTCTACACTCTTCACCGCGGGTTGATCGGAGTAGTTGAAAAGACCTACGATCTTCCATCGTTCATCTTTATTGGAAACATTGAGTACAAGTACCTCCGGGATAGATTTCTCGAGGAAATCAATTGGAATACCTGCTTTCCCATAAACCGGTAGTATTCGGGAGATGATGCCAAGCCGTTCCCGCGGCAAAGTCTTCATCCTGTCACCCAGGACGACGCTGGTCCCGGAAAGCGCAACTACCGATGCCCAGGTTTCCGCCTCACGGAGGGACAGTTCGGAACGGTCTGTCCGCACAACAAGGTAGTCACCGTCATTAATCCAGAACCGCCTGTGCATATAATGGCTGTTGAGAAGAGATTCAATACATCTTTTTACATTTCCGGACCCGTGGTAACGATCCCTTTCGCCAGCGTGGACATTTACTCTGCTCCAGTCCCACCGTGCGCCAACATCCTCTCCAACACGCATTCCATCACAGATTCCGAGAGATGGTCCGAAGCCCGCAGCTCCCAGGAGGAAGGTCCTCTCAGCCATACCGGATCGAAACGCCTCCAGTCCTTTCCTGAATGCCTCACAGCCGGTCGCTTCCGGATCGTGACGGATGCCGCGGACGTAGCCGATGGCGGATGCGCCGTCCATCTTGATATACTGGAATCCGTACTCGCAGGTGATTATGTGCGCAAGTTGTCTGAGGTACTCCTGTGCCCCGGGGTGTGTGCCATCAAGTACAAAAGAAGAACCAAGAACCGGTTGCCGTATGCACCTGCCTTCACAATCTTTCACCAGCCATTCCGTATGTTTTTTCGCGATACCGCTTGATGGGTGAACGAAAAACGGTATGAGCCAGATACCTGGTTTGAAACCATATTCCCGTATCTTACCGGCAATCCATGCTGGTCCATGCGGAAACTTTTCCTGATCCCACTCTATCCACATACCCTCCGGTTTGCAGTAACCGGCATCGATCTGAATGTACTCAACCGGAAACCGGTCATGGTACTTTTTCAGGTAACGAACGTTCTCCAGAACGGCATCCTCGCATATGTCACCAAAGTAGTAGTCCCAGGTGGACCAGCCAGATGGTGAACAAAAATCTTTCAGGGTATTTGCCGCCTTTGCCGTTTCCTCTGCCCAGTCAAGAATCGCTTTTTTTGCAGATCTGGCAAGAATGACAACAAGTTCCTCAGAATGTACCTGCCCCCCAGGCATAAGAACGGTTTCCTCTGCGTCACATAGAGCCCGGAAACACTCCGGATTTCTCTCATCAAAACTCAGGAAAAACTTTCCGAACTGCCGCGAAGCTGTAACAAACCCTGCAACCATCGCTTCCTCAGGAGTGTAGAGACAAACCATCCCATCCGCTGAGAATTGGGTCCTAAGGTAGGTTTCCTCCCAGATATAAAGCGGACGTACGTTTCCACATCCTTTCCTCTGGGCAAAGATCCATGCTCTGGAAAGGGCAGAGGTGAAGCCCGGGCTTCTTCCACGGGCAAAGTTGAGCACAAAAGGTTCAAGCGACAAAATACGAATAGGTCGCCCGGTTGTGTTCCGCAGGCAAAGTTTGAACCGAACGCTGTTTTCGCCCGGGCAGGTCTTCCAGCGAATCAGCGGGTACCCTGGCAGAGAGAACTCAGCCGATTTTCCATTATCGGATACGCAACGGTAACTGGCAGCGGTGGATTCCATTCTGTGCTCAGTACGTTCTGCATCAATCCATACCACGCCGCATCGTATGTCCCTGGCTGAAATACCTGCATATTCTATATCCAGTGTTCCTTCCTCCCACCGCCTCTCCACCTTCATTCATCCCTCCCTGCCAGCCCTTGTATCTCGTACGAACTTAAGCGACCAGTACATTTTTTTCTTTAAGAAATGAATTTCCTTCCTGATTATGACTGACGAATCTCTGTAATCTCTCGCCAGCCAGTGGCCCTGATGGTTGCGAAGACGGAACCCCGGTGGCATCAGGAAAAAGATGTTTCCAACTTCACCCTCTGGCCTGACCGCAACGCCGGACAGAACCGCTTTCCGATGGTCCCAAAAGACGGATAGAATCTCCACAGCACCTTGAAGCAGGTGCATGTCGGTGCTCAGAATCCATGGATGGTTTCGCACCCGGGTTATGCGGTACACGTTTACAGAGCAAGGCGGTACATGGCATTCAAACGCTTCTTTAAATGACCCGAGATACCTTTCGTTCCAGAAGTCATAAAGCCAGAAACAACCTTCGTCTCCGGCTCCAATCTCCTGACTTTTCAAAACGGTGCGGTAAGGTAACTCATCAAAATTGAACACCGCCACCACGAAGAATTCGTCCCAGTTTTTCTTCACCCTCAGGGAGAAAATACGGGGATAACCGTCAGGGTAAACGTTTCTAAAAAGGTCAACAGGGCAAGCCATCTCGAATGTCCTGGGAAGGCACTTTTTAATCAGATTCAATCTCTCCTGGTGTATTCTACGGATATCATCACCCAGCATAATAGGACTTCCGGTGATGGCAAAAATAGTTGTTGCAATGCGCGCGTCGTTGAGAGGAACGGGCTTGTCCACTGTGAGAAGATTACAGTCGTTTATGAAAAGTCTCCTGTGTGTAAAAAAGGAGCATGCTGCATTTCGCAGTGTGTCTCGGTGGTTAGAGGCGACCTGGTCGTTGAGGGCAAAGGTTGCTGTGAAAAAATCTCGAAACGGCGGGTACAGAGGTCTGCCTTCCCCATAATCTGTGGATACTCGCATGGCGTCCACAATTCCAGTGTAATGCATGCCTGAACCGACTGCTGTCAGAATGTGTGTATCGCGGCCGGCTGCAAGACGTATTTTTGTCATCAGCAATCGTTCAGCCGCCCGCAGAGACAGTGAGGGGTTATGAAGTTTAACGCCTTTTGTGCCACCGAGAAAGTCCAGCATGTAGTACCTGACCCCCAGTTTCCGATACCTTTTGAAAACCTTCTGGATAAAATCGTGTGCCTGCGGGTGCGTTCCATCGAGAGTGTATACCCTGAAAGCTTTCCCCCTGCGGGGTCTCACGTGTGTGTAAGGCCAGACAAACTTTCTGATCCAGGGAAGTCCCTGCGGCATACGAAGTATCGCTGAACGCACCTGGTGGAAAGCACTTTTTGCATCTTCGAAGACCCAGAAAGGAGCCACCCAGAGCCCTGGCTTGAATCCGTAACGCCGGATTTTCTTCAGCGTTTTGCCAAACCCTTCGGGAAACTTTTTTCTGTTGAACTCCAACCAGTTTCCAGGAAGCATATCATGGATATTTACAAGACTGATCCAGATATAATCAAAAGGAAATCCGGCAAGCCTCTTCCTGATCGCCTTACAGTTTTCCACCACAACATGTTGCGGACTTTCCCCTTTTTTACCGAAAACATCCACCCATGCGCCTCCTATCCATCCAGCAGGAGTATGTGCGGATAGACGAATGCGGTAGCGCTTGCGCACCACATCTGCCCAGCGTTCGAGCGCCGTGTAAGGGTTGTGCGAGAACTCGATGTAAAGATGCTCTGATTTTAAAAATGCTTGCGGTTGAATCATTGTTCCGTCAAGGTCGCAGAAGGCGCGCAGTTCAGCGATCCCTTTTCTTCTTGCGTAACGTACATGATGGCGGCACCCGAAACTATCAAAGGAGATGAAACCGGAAAGGAACGCATTCCCGGATTCAGGATTGTAAAGGTGGCATATCTCATTGGAATAATGGTTCCCTCCATCGCTGGTCAACATCTTCACCCGGGAATTCTGGCCGGCAGGCGGAAGCCTTTCCTCCACCCCTGTCTCCCTGGAGAGGATGGGTGTTGAATCGCAGAATCCGAACTGAAGGAACGTTGCTCTTTCGAGGTTTTTCCCCAGCAGGACCATTCCACCATTTGAAGCGATTGCGTCAATCAGGAAACACCTGCCAGGACGTACCGGCTTTCCAGAGAGGTTTTTGATGAATGAATTCACGATGAGAAAACCATCCCTTAAGGAAACCTGCCAGCGTATTACCCAGCGAAAAAAGGGCTCCCTGAACTGAAACGTTCCTTCCAGCGTACGTCTCTCTCCGAGGACATCGCTGATCTTTCTAATTCTGAAGCTCCTGCTTGAGGCTTCATAGAGGGAGAAAAACCTTCCGTCTATCTCGAGGCTGCAGGTTGCGTTCTGAAGAGAAATGAGTGGAAAACCGGAAAGGAAAGACCATCTCAGTTTTTCTGTATCGAAAAAGAAACTGCCTATTTTGATGGTGCCAGCAGATTCATTCATATGTTATTGGTAACGAACAAGGATGCTTGCTTTTGAAAGCGTTCCTGGAAGATTGATTAACTCCTTGTCACTCAAGAAATCCTTCCATTCCCTCCCATTGACGGAAACACTCCGGATTGATCGGCGTTTCGGATCCCGGATGCGTAATAAAATCTTTTCAGGTTTGCTTCCATAATGTGGCATAAAATCAAGAGTGGCTTCCATTGAACCATTTTTCTCCTCGATCGCAAAAGACACCGCTCCCCAAATCGTAGGAGCGTTTTCTACCTTGAGCCCTGTGTACCAGTGGCGGGGTGCAATTGAAGCAAGGTGCAGTGTGGATCCTTCTTCCCTCACAAGCATCATCCGCAGGAGCCGAATCTGCATAACATTGGAAAGGGTGTGAGGCTGGTAATGAAACTTCTGGCCATAGTGAGGATTGCCTTCAATCAGGTCCACAACCTCTGTGCCCGCGTAGGTGTCACGGTCCATACCGTAAGCGAGCATGGCATAAAACCCCAGAAGGACACCCGGGATATCGTCCTTACGAATTTTCGTCAGCAGATAGCCATAGGAGTAGGCATGGTCAATCCCCGCGTACTCGCACCACCTCTGCAATCCGAGAAGGATCGCCCCTCTTTTTTCCGCATAACTTATTGCCTGCCGGCACAGATCGCTTTCCGGGTCAAGGATTTCGGTTTCAAGAAGATGTCCGAGCGCGAAGGAGTAATAGTACCCTCCAAGAAACCGTCTTTCCAGAGAGCGGGAGACAGGCGTCATTGGAACCACAGTCAGCTCGCTTCGCTTCACGATGGCGCGGTGGTGCCAGAGAAAGGAGCCTTCTGGAATTCTCTGTCCAGGCGCCACCAGATCCTTCTCAGGGAAAGAGGCTTTTTCCATGGATTTAATGATGGCTTTGCGGTATTCCTGTGCTTCGCGTGCGAGGCGGGATGCTTCCGACCCAATCCCGGCGCGTTTTAATGCCAGCGCCATCTCAGATATGCCACGCCAGTTATAGGCATCGCTCATATAGCAACTATCTTCTTCCTGAATATCCGCTGTGTACTGGCCCCTGCGGATAAGCCCGTATACCAGTGAGTTTTTGTCCTTCATCTCCCGGTTCTTTCTCAACCACTCGATAGCCTTCCGCGCATGGGGAAGCAGTTTTTCAAACCCTTCCCGATCCCCTGATGTAAGATAGTACTGGGCGACGACAAAAAGAAATCCTCCATTATCACAAAGGCCGTACTTATGGAAGAAAAGCCCGTCCTTTTTCTGATAAAAAAGGAGAGCGCAAAGAACTTCAAACGCTTCCTTGAAGTGACCTGTGAGAATCAATGCATGCACAGCGCCGAGGGCCGTAATCGCGTACACGTCGCCGTAGAAACCTGATCCGTCATGTGGCACCGCACAACTTCTGCCGTGTATCTTAATTGCACGGGTATTGATCCGGTTGTAAACCTGCCAGGCACGGAAGGCATCATTCACCATTTTTTCCGGGGTATCCACCTTCATCCCTTTTGATAAAAGGTCTTCCCAGAAATTCCGGCAGGCGAAGAGTTTTTTTTCAAAGGAAGATTCACGAATTGAAGAGATTTCTGGTCTGATGTTCCAGCGACCGAAAAGCTCGCCGGTAAAAGGATACCCTAAAAGAGCGGTCAACTCCCTTTTTTGTTTACTGTTGCGGTATAACACCCTGAAGCAGTGGGTTATGGTCTCTTTTGGAGATATGGTTCCAGAATACTTCTTGATGATTTTCGGGTTTTTCGGGTCAGAACACATATGAATCCTGTACCGCCTGCGTTGCGTCGTTGGATTTTCCACCTGCCAGCGCACCAGAACCTCTATGTCTTTTTCTGAGGACATCCCTTCCGAGAAAGCAAAAACCGTCTGCCGGTATACAAGGTTTTGACACTCAACCTCGGTGGTCAGGATAGGAAGTCCATTCGCAAGAGAACGTCTGGTGTGTTCCCATCCGAAATGACGAACCGGTCTGGCCGGGTCCCCTATACGGAAGAAAATGATATCATTGGGTCCAATCTGGTTTGCCGGCCGGCAGTCGAAGTACCCCATCCCACCTCTATTGATCGTGCCGTCCCAGTCAACACCAACGGCGACAGGGTAGTTCTTCAATCCGATGACGGTCCGCGTCTCCCTCATATGTGGAAGAAGATTTTTGAGGTTCTCAAAGCGTGGTTCCTCCACACACTTCAGAACTGTCTCGCCAAGGATATCACGAAGGTGCATCTCATCACGCAAAGGGTCGCCTCTATCGATCAATACAGTTAACATTTTGTCCTCCTCTTTCTCCATCGGCGCTGAGAGCAGGTTTTTCTCGGCGACACTGAGGAACATTATCTGTTTTCTTCCGCAGTATTTTCACTTCCTTCCGAAGAAAGATGGGAATCGAGGAACCGGTACGCCATTTTTCGAATCTTCCGCGGGAACGCATGGCCCTGGTCTGGATGGACGACAACGAGGTTGTCTCCCGCATTCAACGTTGCGTACACGGCTCTTGCCGCCCGCACGCAGTCACGCACTCCCTCGACTGAAAAATCGGAATCGCGCAAAGGTGCGTTTATGAAGACTGCTCTCGGTGCGATTGCAGATAGAATATCGGAGAAATCAAAGGGAATCCTGGCCGGATCATTTCCATATACGGAAGCGATTTTGGGCATGTATTTAGGTATGGACCAGTTGGTGATATTTCCGTTCAGGTACGTTGCGAATGAGCAGAATCCGCAACTGGTAACGGCTGCCCTGATACGCTCATCGAACGCTGCAAGAAATAAACAATTGTGGCCTCCGAGGGAATGCCCTATACATCCGATGCGGTGCGGGTCAACCTCCTCCATGGATTGAAGAAGATCAACCGCTGCCATATGGTTCCAGATAGCCTTCATCGTGGTACTCTGGTACCCGAGCAGATAAGGATTGATTGTGTATGTGCCGTAACCCGGGTAATCCGGGCAGCAGGTGACGTATCTCCGGAGCGCCAGTTCATGTGCGTAATGCAGATTAGCCAGCCCGGCAATTCCAGCGGGTTCATCCTTTCCGATATACGTGCTCTGGTGCAGACATAAAACAGCAGGCGACTTCCCGGAGAGACCTGCCGGCAAAAGTATATGTGCGCGAACGCGATCGGCTGGTTCTGCGGCAAAGGTAATCGTTCTAAGGGTGTACCCTTCCAGAACCGTTTCCTTTTCCAACCGCACCTGGAGTGGAACCCGGCGTTCTTCTCCTGGAAGGGTTCCCATAACCTCCTCCATTCTCTTCAGGATCTCATGCCGTCGCTTTTCCCATCCGTTGTTCACGTCCCTTTTCCTTGCTAATACGCATGGAGGGTTATTTTTCCACTACCGGAAACTGCAGGAGTTTCAATAACCTTCTCCTCGGGACCTCCAGGCGGAAGGTAATTCCCCATCCCATTCCACTGTCTGTATCCAGGGCGACCACAAACTCATGAGTACCTTTTTCTATCTCCATTTCTACCCAGTCGCAGTCCTCTCTTATGGGGTTGTGACGAACAAGGTGCGCGGAGATCATTTTCCCATCCATGAATAACGCACACGCACCATCCCTGCCCAATTTCACTATCCAGCGCCTGGTTTCCGGGAAGAAGATTTTTGCTCCAAGGAATGCGATGCCGTCCCGGTTAACATGACGGGTCCAGGAAAGAATCCGGTTTGAATCAGGAATAACAACTACCGGCTTCCAGTCCATTCCGGCGTCGGAAAGAGAGGGACACTCTATCTGGTTCAGAGGTTTTGTCTTTGGAAAAAGTCTGGAAACCTTCCATCCTTCAACATACCATGGAGAATCAGCTGTTTCCCTCACCATATCTTTGGCGCGGGTGTACCTGAGAGAGAAAAGTGTTTCGTACGCCCGAACATAATCCTTTCCCTCCAGGAATTTCTGCGCACCCTCAACTATGGAAGAAAGCGAGGAGATCATGTTGTGCTGGTGGAGGATACCCCTGTTCTTTTCCAGGAGGTCTTTTGCCTCCCTTACCATCCTGCTGACAATTTCCTGCCCTTTGTTGTCCACCTCAGAAATACAGCCTCTGACAGCATCCAGTACATTGATGTTGCGTACTTTAAAAGGGTGGATGGAGTAGGGTTTCATTTCCAGAACCCATCTTCCTCCTTTTACTGGCCGGTAAGTTGTAAGATCTTCAACTTCAGTTCCTGAAGGGAAACTTACTTCTACTTTAACCTTCCACCACTGGGTGTTGGCGATATAACCGTAGACATCTTTTCCGTATTGAGTGACAGCAATCCAGACATTGTTATCTCTGCCGTTACCGGTAAGGCGCTGGTATTTTCCCGCTGGAAGGGATCGGAATGCTTGCGCGAACTCACCCATACTGGTTTCTCTCCCCATCCACATGGTGCAATCCTGGATGGCATGCAATATTAAACTGGGGTTGGTGCGCACAAAGATGTTTGTCCAGTATTGCGCAAAGTACTCTCCTGCCGGGTAAGGCCAGGCTTCCGCGTGGTTGTAATCAGGCCAGACCCATTCCTTGATGCGCGGAGGTTGATTTTCCGACCAGCCATACCGTACGGTAATCCCATTCTTCCCGTCATTGCTGACCGCAGAAAAAAGTTCGTCTTCCTCCCAGACATTCCGCCAATTTCTTTCCAGTGTGCGCTGTCCATACGAAGTATAAGCAACAACCACATCTTTTGCCTCCAGGTACCTTTTGATGTCAAGCCCGCTGTTGATAGCGTTTTCGTAAACACTTTTTTGCTTATCGGCGGCTTCGTCATACCCTTTTTCTATAAGGCTCACCTGGTTAGGGTAAAGAACAAGTTTCAAGTCCGGCCTTGTCTCCTGCAATCTTTTTCTCAACCAGTCGTACAGTTCATCCATTTTTTTACACCGCCATGCTGCCCATTCTTTCTTTGCGTTTTCCATCAACCATTCGTAACGTTTTGAAAACCTTTCCGGGTCCCTGGTATCCACAGGTATTCTTACCCCTGTTTCCTTCTCAAACAGAGATATTGAGTAGTCATCGTAACTGGCAAAGAACTGCTCTCCGTATTCACTCCAGTGGGTTGGTCCAAGTACTTCATTCACCTGAAGGGTAATCCCTTTCCATCCCTTCCATTTTCCGTACAACTCAATCAACTCGTTCATCAGTTTTTCATAATGTTTTCTAACCTCAGGGTGGTACCAGATAGGGTAAAGAGTTCCTCTTCCAAGAAATGTCTCCTGCCTTCCCATTCTATTCACCTGACCGAGGGTTGGGAATCCTCGCGCAACCTCATAATCGGTGCATACCCTCTTTAGCCTGTGGATGCCGCACATTTCAATACTGCTGAACCAGCCAAGGTTGTTCTCTTCGAAAATTTTTGCCATCAGCACCCCGTAATCACGAAGGCTCCCGGAATGGTCGCTATAATCAGCAGGTGTAACATCGGAGTATTCGCTCGGAAAGAAAGGTGCATCGTACATAAACTGGCCCATATGGTAAGCATTCTCTCCGGCAAACCTTAACCTTTTCACCATATTGATGAATGTCAAAAGCCAGATTCTGTAGAAGTTCGGAATCTCTCCGCATATCGTCCATCTCTTCATATACGGAGCAAGCGGCGATGAAAGACAGCTCTGCATTACCTGTCTGGGTCCTGCCTCAGGCTGCTGTCCAATCCATTTCGGTTCTCCTGGAGCATCAACTATTTTCCTCATAGGCACATCATTCAAAACTTCGTAAATCCAGATTTTCCCCACCCTGGCTGCCTGCTCAGGGCTCCAGCTCTTAGGATCGCCGAAGGAGAAAAAGGAGACAGTACCTGCGGTGGTATTGGGAAAGAAAAGACACTGGTGGTACTGAATGGTATTGGTAAGGGGATGGTTATCCTTTCCTAAATCAACCGTATCGTTGCCAAGAACTGTCACCCCTCCGTAATCTGTCCAGTCATTCACCCTCATCTCCTGCATTCTCACAGTATCATCGGGGTACTCAGCAATGGCTATATGGGGCCTGCCAGGGTTTTGTATCCTGTAAAGAAAGGAGATGAAACTACAAGGGCTTCCTGTGGAGCCATATGTCAGAAGTTCCTCTGTAAAGGTTGTCCTGAACCTTCCCAGGGGTGTTCTTATCACCTTGCTTTCCCTGACCTGTCCCAGTCCGTCACAGGAAATGAACTCCCCTTCTTTTTGTTCTTCCGCAGCGTCAACCTGCCAGACAAGTTTCAGTTTCATTCCATCTGTGTAGTCTTTTGGGTTTTCCAC
>Ga0185342_1000102_pt1 | contig 49179 bp, 52 predicted proteins | sample ConPoolayeEmetaG_FD_128045 | JGI IMG/M metagenome (GOLD analysis project Ga0185342, IMG submission 128045) | Hot spring microbial mat communities from California, USA to study Microbial Dark Matter (Phase II) - Cone Pool mat layer E metaG... ... | reverse complement strand
ACCCCTTGACAGATTACACGAAACCGTGTAAAGTTCTATCAAAGCGATATGCCCATCCGCGTCTTAGATAAAAAGGTCGTGGCTCAGATTGCCGCCGGCGAGGTGGTGGAGCGACCGGCATCGGTGGTGAAGGAGCTGGTGGAGAACGCCCTTGATGCCGGGGCGACTCAAATCGTGGTGGAGGCGAAGGGCGGCGGCGTGAGCCTTATCCGGGTGACCGATAACGGCTCTGGTATTCCTGCGGATGAGGTTGAGCTTGCCTTTGAGCGTCACGCCACCAGCAAAATCAGCAGTGTTGCTGACCTGCAGTCCATCCACAGCCTCGGCTTCCGCGGTGAGGCGTTGCCTTCCATCGCCGCCGTAGCCCAGGTGGAGATGGTCACCTGCGCCGTGGGCGAAGCCACCGGTACCTTTGTGAGTTTGGAAGGCGGCGTTATGGTGCAACGCCGGACGCAGGCGCGGGCGCCGGGTACCACGGTTGCGGTGCGACAACTGTTCAGAAATGTGCCAGCGCGACTCAAGTTCCTGAAGTCGGCGGCGACTGAAAACAACCATATTGCCGGTGTGGTGAGCCAGTATGCCCTTGCCTATCCGGAGGTCGCCTTCATGCTGATGATAGACGGTCGCAAAACTCTTTCTACCTCAGGCAGGGGCAGGCTCATGGATAGCATCATGGAAATCTACGGATTGGAGACGGCGCGCCAGATGCTTGAGGTGAAATCGGATGGCTGGTCCGGTCCGGTGGAAGTGAGCGGGATGGTGGGAGCGCCGACCCTTTCCCGGGCGGGTCGCGACTACCTCAGCTTCTTCGTCAATCGGCGGTGGGTGAACAGCCGATTGCTCACCCGGGCGGTGGAGGAAGCCTATCATGGCTTGCTTACGGTCGGCAAACATCCGGTCGCGGTCATTGCGCTGTCTCTGCCGCCGCCGGAGGTAGACGTCAATATCCATCCTGCCAAGAGTGAGGTTAAGTTCCATAATGAGCGAACCGTCTTCATGGCGGTGCAGAAGGCGGTGCGCCAGGCGCTGGTGGAGCAGATGCCGGTGCCGTCCATAGGCGAAGTTGCCACCGCCCCTTACGCGCCGCCCGTTCAGCGAGAGCAGGAGATATGGAACCGTGTCGCCGTCAGCGGCAGGTCGCCTCAGCCGGCGGTGGATACTTTTCTTCCCCTCACGGCGTCACTCCCTGTCCTGCGGGTCATCGGTCAGCTCATGAAGAGCTATATCGTGGCTGAAGGACCAGACGGGCTTTATCTCATTGACCAGCATGCCGCCCACGAACGCATCATCCTTGAGCAGGTCAAGGCACAGAGGGCGCGGCAGGCAGTTGAAGTGCAGGGACTGCTGGCACCGGCAACTCTTGAGGTCAGCCCGGCGGAGGCGCAGGTGATGAAGTGGCATCTCACAGAGCTTGCCAGCTTCGGCTTTACCTTGGAGCCGTTTGGCGAAAGGACCTACCTGGTGCGGGCGGTGCCCGCGGTGCTCGGAAATGGGGACTGGCTCTCCGCGCTGCGGGAACTGCTTGATGCCGGCAACGACAAAGCAAGCTGGACGGAGAAAGTCCTTATTTCCCTCGCCTGTCACGGCGCGGTGCGTTCAGGGAAAGCGCTGACCGACGACGAAATGCGAGCGCTGGTGCGACAGCTGGAGCAGACGGCGGCGCCTCATACCTGTCCCCACGGGCGTCCCACCCTCATCCGGCTTTCTGCCGGACAGTTGAGCCGCGAGTTCAGGCGGACGTAGCGCCGGCGGGTCGCTGTAACAGCTCCCACCTCACCATCCCTTCCTCAACCAGCTGGCGGATTTTGGCTTCCTGCGGGGTGAGCTGAGGGTTCTTGCCGCTTTTCACCTCTATGATGACAATCTCGCGGGGGTCGCCCTGCGCCAGTCCGGGGAAGACGATGAGGTCAAAGGGACTGCCGATGAAGCGAGCTTCCGTGGGGTCATAGCGGAACTCGGGCAGGTAGGGCGCCATCTGCTCGGTGAACCTGCCGCCGAGGACGGCACGACTTTGATTCACCGCATCCTGAATGGCTTTCTTGCGCTCTTCCTGCCAGACGCTGATTTGCTGGTCCTGCCACTGGCGGAACTTCCGCTCAAAGTTAAATCGGGTGATGAAATAAGTCAGGATGATAATGAGGATGGCGATAAGGATGGTGAGAGCGATTTCCATACGGCCCTCCTTCAATTGATGTGAAGGATTGCTAAGTCGCCGGTTGCTGACTGCTCCCTGGCTTGACCAGCGGGACTCCGGCGGCGCACAGGGGACAGTTCTGAGGCGAATAGGTGATGGTGGCGGCGCGGTGGCAGGCGAAGAGCGGGAAGCCGAAGTCCGGCGCCTGCGCCGAACGGTCCACCAGCACGCCGATGCCCACAATCTTTCCGCCTGCCTCGCTCACGGCGGCAATCATCTCGCATACCGAGCCGCCGGTGGTGAGGATATCATCAACCAGGAGGACGCGCTCGCCGGGAGCGAGGTAGAAGCCGCGGCGGAACACCCGCATGTCTCCCTCTTTCTCGGCGAAGATGCTGCGCACACCTAGCTGGCGGGCGACCTCATAGGCGATGATGATGCCGCCGGTGGTGGGACCGGCAACCACCTGTACCTTGTCTTTGCGGAAGCGGTCGGCAATCATTCTGCAGAGCTTCTCAGTGTACTCCGGAAACTGGAGCACGCGGAACTTCTCCCAGTACACGGGCGAATGAAGTCCGGAGGTTAAAAGGAAATGCCCCTGGAGCAGTGCGCCTGCTTTCTTGAAGAGTTCCTCTACTTTTTCCGTCACTGCTGACCTCTTTCAGCGTTACCCGCTCACGAGGATGACCGGATTAAAGCCGGCTTTGATTTGCGAGCTCAGGTTGTAGTGCGGGGCCAGTCCCCACTTCTGGGGAGGCCAGATGGAAAGCCACACCTTGCCCACGATGTTCTGGCGTGGCACAAACCAGCCGCTGTGCGAGTCATTGCTGTGATTGCGGTTGTCCCCGAGGACGAAGTAGCTGTTCGCTGGCACAGTGGTGCTCTTCATGGTGTATTCAGGCAGGTCATTGATGTATGTCTCGTAGAGCGGGGAGCCATTGACATAGACCGTGTTCTTTCTCACTTCCACTTCATCGCCGGGGAGGGCAATGATGCGTTTGATATAGTCCTCATGCTGATTATCAAACGGCTGGAAAACAATGACATCTCCCCGTTTCGGCTCGCCGAGGTAATATGCCACTTTGCTCACCAGCAGGCGCTGTCCCTCGTAGAAGCTCGGCTCCATGCTGATGCCGACGACGACAAAGCTCTGCACGGTTGCCTGTATGCCCAGAAAAAGGGCAAGGGCAAGCAGTGCGGTGACCAGAATCTCGCGCAAAAATGCTTTCATAGCTACTGGATAGCCTTTCAATTATAGCGTATTCATCATTCCAGTGCCAGCTTGGCCGTCTTCACCCATAGCTGTTCACCGTCGGTAATGAACTCAATTGTGCCTTGGATATCAGTGCGGTAGATTTTCTTGTCACCAAGCACCTGCCGCAACCGTGCCATCACCTCCGGGCTGGGATGATGGTACCTGTTCTCTGCACCGACCGAGATAACCACCGCCTCAGGGCTGACCACGGACAGAAATTCGCTCGTCGTGGCAGTGGCTGAGCCGTGATGGGCAGCCTTCAGCACGGTGCAGACGGGAAGCGAGCGATTCATTATCAGGGCGCGCTCAGTCTCCGCATCGCTATCGGCGGTGAACAGGAAGCTGATTTTCCCGGTCTGTAACCTCAGGACGATACTTGCTGTATCTGAACCATTTTCAGCTTCTGTGGATAGCTCCGGTAGCGGATTGAGGACATTAAGCACTATCTCATCACCTAAACTTATCCGCTGACCTGCCTGCGCTATTGTGCTTGCTATGCGCTTCGTCACAAAAAAGCTCTGCCACTCCTGCGCCAGTGGCGAACTGCTGACAATAGTGCTCTGTAATACCTGCGCCACATGATAGCGTTTCAGCACTTCAATTAGACCGGCAAGATGGTCGGCATCAGGGTGAGTGGACACCACAAGGTCAATGCTCCTGTCCCAGAACGGCATTGCTTTGCTGAGGGCGGCGCTGATAGCTTGAGGGCTCGGTCCACCATCAATGAGAATCTGCTGGGTACCGTGTTCAATGAGTATGGCATCACCCTGCCCCACATCCAGGAAGCTGACGCGGACTTTATTATCAGGCAGGGTGGCGGCTGTGGCGGAGACGGCAATGGCGATTGTGAGCAGAGGCGGCACCACCAGCTTCAGAGAAAGCGAGGAGACGAAGGCTTTAGACTTGTTCACTGCCAGCTGTGCTTTATTTGCCATTGGGGCGATAAAACTTGAAAGGCGCCTGCGCTGGCTGACCAGCCAGATGACAAGGGTAAGGATTGAGTAGTAGGTTGCGATGAATGTAATAGTGATGAAGCTCGTCTCCAGGTACACCAGCGGCGACTCCGCAAGCACTTGAACGATAAACAAAACATAGGTGAGAAAAAGCCAGGCAATCCAGCCAATGACCTGTGCTGCGGGAATAAAAACAAGTCCCATTGCCCCGCCCAGGAAGCTGAAAGCTATGATGACAGGAAGCGCCGGCAGTACCAGCAGGGTGGCAAAGGGACCAACGAAAGAGATGGTGTCAAAGTAATAAGCGACTAGAGGCCAGACGGCTATGGTGGCGGCAAAGGTGGCGCTGAGGCTATCACTGATGAAGCGAGCAAAAGGGCTGAGCGGTCCCTCTTCACTGATAACACGGTCAACTGTTATCCTTCCCAGCGATTGCAGAGGGGGATAGAGGCATACCAGTCCTGCCATCGCCAGAAAGCTCAACTGAAAAGCGGCATCGCCGAGGATATAAGGGCTGATGCCGACCATTACGGCGGCGGCAAAGGTGAGCGCGGTGAAAGCGTTTTTCTGTCTGCCGGAGAGTTCTGCCAGAAGGAACAGGCTTGCCATGCTGGCACTGCGCATCACAGGAGGGTTCATGCCGGTGATGAGAGCGTAAAGCCAGACCACCGCCAGCGCCAGCCAGACATAAAGGTAGCGGCGCTTCCCGAAGAGAAATATGCCTAAACTGACCATGATGCCGGCGATAATGCTCAAATGAAGACCGGATATGGCAAGAAGGTGCGCTGTGCCAGTGCGAGTGAAATCAGCCTTTATTGATGTGGGCATATTGCTACGAATGCCCAGCGCCAGCCCCTGCGCCAGTGATGCCTGAGGCTCAGGCAGAATGCGGGCTAACGTTTCAGCCAGCCTGTTCCTCAGGGAGTAAATCCATGCCATGGCTTTATTTCCTCTGTCACGCTCAATGATTTCTACCTTTGGATAAAGCATGGTGCTATTAATGCCCTGATGTGCCAGATAGCCCCGGTAATCAAAATCGTCAAGGACTGGCGGTGTCTCCAGCCGCCCGGTTATCAGGAGCACATCGCCGTAACGGTAGGCAGGGTACCGGGGGACCAAAATAAGCACGTTGCCTTTTGCCTCATGCCACTCGTCACCTGTTTTCATTTCGCTCGCCGAGAAATAGAGGTGAGTATTTTTGTCTCTTACGTCCGGGTCTCTCGCTATTATGCCTCTTATTTCCCTCACGCCGCTATCATTATAGAAGGAGAGGTCGTTTTCATTTATCTGGTGCAGGCTTTCGTATGAATAAAAACCGGCGCTGAAGAATATAAGCAAAACGAGGCTGACCAGGATAGAGCTTTTCCGGTATCTCCGGAAGAACAATAATGACAGTGGAATCAATGCCGCGAACATGAAGAGAGATGGCACATTCACTCTTGTGCCCAGGAAAATGCCCGCCACCCAGGCAAGGCTCAAATACATGAGGTACATTGGTCTCTTACCTACTCAGCCACGGTGATTAAGTCTTTTATCTTTTCCAGCGTGGCAGTGCTTATTCCCTCCACCTTCAAAAGGTCGCTAATGTGAGCAAACCTGCCATGCTCATTGCGGTAGGCAATGATTGCTTTCGCCCGCGCCTCACCGATGTCCGGAAGCGCCTTAAGCAACCAGGCTTCAGCGCGGTTTATGTCTATTTTCTGTGGGGATGGCTCTTCAGCGGCAAGCGGAATGTAGAGCGTGAGCTTACCGGGAGCGGCGTCAGGTGTAATGCCGCCGGCTGATTGAATCACAGCCTCAAGGCAGTCACCCGGGCGCAAAGGGTAAATTCCAGGGACTTTTATTGCGCCGGTAATGGTGATTTCACCGCGCAGTTCAGGAGCTGGCTGGAGGACTATTTCCAGAGGTTGACTGGGCTGGAGCTTTGACCAGATAATAAGACCTCCGGCGGCAATAACCATCACCAGTACAAGTATCACGGCGGTCCAGAATCTGCCCCGCGTCTCCATGGCTGCCTCCTATTGTCAGAGATAGCAAAAAGAGGGGCGGTGCCCCTCCTCTGTCATTCTACGGTAGCAAAAACACACTTTATGTTCCGGTGAGAATAGCTCGCAGTTCCCCTTCGTGTTCCGGCGGTGTGAGGGCGATGATTTGGTCATATGCCTGAAGCACGGTCTCAGCATTTGGCACGGAGGGTTTGCCGTCCTTGGGAATAATCAGGGCGAGCTTGCTTTCCTCTGGCAGGGCAAGCTCTTGAACGCTCTTGCCGATGCTTTTAGCCGATAGCGGAATCCTGACCTCCACAATCTCCAGACCCTTTTCACCGATGGTCAATAGGTGCGTGAGGGGGTGAGTGGGCACCTCTTTCTCTATAGCTTCAAGGATGAGTTCTGTGGCACTGAGCGGGACATCTATCCCCAGCTTTTCAAAGAGGAGCTTGTTCTGCGGGTTGCGGATGCGTGCGATGACCCGCGGCACCTTGAATTTGGCTTTAGCAATCTGGCAGGCGACAAGGTTGTCCTCGTCATCACCGGTCACGGCAACCAGCATGTCCGCTCTATTGGTGCCCACTTCAGTCAGCGTTGCCGCCTCACAGCCGTCACCATGATAGCATATACTGCCCAGCTCCTCATTGATGATATCGCAATATGAGGCGTTCTTCTCAATGATGAGCACTTCATGTCCTTCTTCAAGCAGAGCGCTGGCAAGGTGATAGCCCACTCTGCCGCCACCGACAATAATAATGTACATCTTTAGCCGCTTCTTTTCTCCTCTTTACCCTCTATTTTGTCCCGTATTAACCGGGCAAAGATGGTTGTCGGGCTGAAGGCTTCCAGTCCCAGCATCTGATAAAGTTCCTCGCGCAGTGGGTCATATATCCGGCAGATGACCCTGGGGACATTGTAAATGTGTTTGGCAATCTGTGCCGCCATGACATTGCGGTTATCTCCCTGGGTCACGGCGACCAGCACATCCGCCTGCTCAATGCCGGCGCGCACCAGCGCCCTCTGGTCTATGCCGTTACCCACCAGCGCAGTGCCTTTGAACTCTGAGGACAATCTGCGGAAGCTGTTGGCATCTATGTCCAGGATGGTAACCGTATGCCCATCCTTATCCAGAAGCTCAGCCAGCTGTGCGCCCACTCTGCCACAGCCAATAATGATTACTCTCATCTCTGGCTCTTATAATTCCTGGTACAATATCACGGGACAGGGGGCATTTTTCAGTACGTATGGCGCGATATTCCCCAGACTGAACTGCCCGAAACGGCGCTTCTGTTTTACTCCGATGAGAATCAGGTCAACCTTCCTCTCAACAGCCTCATCAATGATAGCGGGACCCGCGTCACGCGCCTGAACTATGTCAGTTTCAATTTCATAATCCTGCTCTTCCGCAATGGTCTCAATGTGGTCCAGGATTTGTTCCGCTTTTTGCATTTCAGATTGCAGTTCTGCCTCCAGCGGCAGAGTGCGCTTTATGGTGATGACATAGACCGCCCAGATTTTGCTTTTGTCTTTCCTTGCCAGCCGGCAGGCAAGTCTGGTCGCTTCATCATCAGTTTCAGTCCCTGCCACCGGAATAAGAATCGTGCGGAATTCCATCTACCTTACCTTTACAACAGAGGCTATTATAGTCCTCTTTTAGAAAATCTACAATACCTTTTCCGCCCGGTCTTCATTTTTCAGGCTTGTCTGGCTCCGGTGCTGGCGTATGAGTAAGTGGGAGATGTGCTTTCCGCCGGTAGAGACAGTAGATTAGGACTCCCCCCGCTATCCAGATGCCACCAGCCCAGCCGCTCAGCGGCGTGGTCACGATGACGATGAGCCATACTGCCGTGGTCGCCAGGAAGCCCGCGATAGCGGTGATGGGCAAACGGCGTTGTTTCCAGGTGATATTCCAGCCGAGTTTGAAAGGCCGGTGCATTTCAGGTCGTTTAATCCTCAATTTCAGGATTGAGGCGTGAGCCATGGCAAAAGTGGCAAGTGAACCGAAGACATAGATTGCGCCTAGGTCAACGAAGAATCTCGTGCTGTAGAAACCAGGGATTAACATAATAATCGCCAGTAAAGAAAAGGTGATGATGGCAATGTATGGTGTGCGGAACTTTGGGTGGACGCGGTTGAGCGCTGCCGGGAACTGGCGCCGGGAGGCGAGATTGAACGTAAGGCGAGAGCTCCCAAGTACACCTGCGTTGGTAGCGCCAAACAAGATAATAGATGCCGCCACCGCTACCAGCGGAATGAAGACGGCCCGTAACCACGGGTAGGGCAGGCTTGCGGCGACTCCAGCCACAGGGTCGCGTGCCCAGCCATTGACGGGGTCGCCCAGCACCTGCGGGGTCATTGCCGCCAGGGCAATAACGGATATGCCGATAAAAAGCGTAAAGACTGCCACGATGAGCAGGGCATAAGCCTGGGGTATCCTCTTTTCCGGATGGCGGGTCTCCTCTGCCAGCTGGGCGATGGTCTCCACGCCTGTGAAACAGAGCGAGGCAATGGCGATGCCATAGATGAGGCTGGTGGTGGGGGGCCAGTTGCCAGGGCCAAACATGTTCCAGACCAGGCTCCTCAGATTTGGTGTCAGGATGAGAACTGCGCCCAGAATGACGAGAAGAAGCTGAGTGCCGATGCCGAAGGCAATAAGAAGACCGTTCAGTTTGGCAGATTCTTTTACTCCTATGATATTGACAAGCATCAGGATGAATACAATGCCCATGGAGAAACTGGTGCCGATGGTCGGATTTGCCAGCGCAGGCCAGAAATAGCTCAAGTAAGGTGGAATGGTATAGGCGGAGATGGCGATAGTGGCAATATAGCTCAGGATAAGCGCCCATCCTGAGATGAAGCCGCAGAGGTCGTTAAACGCATAACGGGCAAATGCGGCGGAACCACCGGATTCCGGGACAGTTGAACCGCCTTCAGCGTAGGTGAGCGAATTAAAAATAAAGATGATGCCGGCAACCGCAAGCGCAACAGGCGTCGCCCCCAGTGCCACGAAAGCTACCACTCCCAGCGCATAATAGATAGAACTGCCCACATTGCCATAGCCGGCGCTGAAAAGGGCGGTGATACCCAGCACTCTTCTTAAACGGAATTGTCTGACACGCCGGGGGCGGAAAACCCGGTCGCCCGGCTTAGGCTGCCAGCTTGTCTGCATATGACGTTCAGATTTCTCAGTCTAACCCAAGATGATGTATTCTAAGGCTCTTTTACCTTGCTGTCAACTGCCTAGTAGTACTAATTTCCTATGACTTAAGTTTCTCCAATACTTTATTCCTAATACGTGAACGCAACTTGACAGATGGCGAATTTCCTTCTTATAGTAATAAACAAGCAGGGACGCTATTTGATAATTCCATACAAATTGACAAAAAGGTCTATTATGCGATAATAGGTGACAAAAGGCTAATTACCGCGGTGGTTATTAAAACGAGGATTTTTGAGTTATATAGCAAAAAGTACGGCAGTCTAACAGAGCTTGCTGAAGCTATGGATTTGTCTCTCAGTCAGCTTTACCGGGTGCGCATGGGCACGCGCGGTATCAATCAGAAGTTCATCATCGGCGCCAAGAAGGCGTTCCCTGACTATAAACTGGATGACCTCTTCTATCTTGACAATGAAAAGCCCGGCGCGGATTCTCAGCCAGATGACTCTTTAATTGAACGCTACCGCCACATTGTGCGCAGTCTGACGGCTTGACCTCAATCATCGCCAGCGTCTGGCGGCGTTCCATCAGTACCGCTGGTTTCTTTTGGCTGGACTTTCTGTAGTTCAGCCATGTTCTTCAGGTGCTCAAAGTAGAGGGTGCCATTGAGATGGTCAATCTCATGCTCCAGCGCCTGTGCCAGCAGTCCATCAGCTTTAATCCTGACCTCTTTTCCGTCAGCGTCCAGACCTTTTACGGTAACTGCTTCTGAGCGCGTGATTTGGGCAAAGTAGCCCGGCAGGCTGAGACACCCTTCTTCCACAATACGTTCTCCTTTCCGTTTCACTATTTCCGGGTTTATCAATACGATGTCATCTTGCTCTGGAAGACCGATGACTATCACCCGCAGAGATACGCCCACCTGAGGTGCGGCTAGTCCCACCCTGCCCGGCACCGCGTGCAGGGTTTCAATCATATCGCTGATGAGCTTCTTAATGGAGCGGTCAATGATGGTAACTCGCTTTGCTTTCTGTTTCAGCACCGGCGCCGGATAGCTATGAATCTGCAAGACTGCCATAGGTTTCTTTAAAGAGAACGTATCGTTTCAGTTTACTAAAGTAAGCTCACGGGGTCAATATCCGCCGTCCATCCCTGTGGGAAGGCAATGGGGGCGAGGAAGGCGGAAAGGTTACTGCCGCGCAGGATAAGCTGCCAGCGGAACCTGCCCCGGAGGCGCGAGATAAAAGCCGGTGCCGGACCAATGAACGTCAGGTCGGCAATTCCTTTTGCCTCACTCTCTGTGATGAGCACCTGTTTCATGCGCTCCGCTTCTCGCTGACAGCGGGCTTCATTGGTATGAGTGTAGGTCAGTAACGCAAGCTGGGAAAACGGCGGGTTGCGGAACTGCCGCCGGTACTCAATTTCCTTTTCATAAAATGTTTGATAGTCATGCCGCCCTGCCGCCTGTATGGCATAGTGCTCCGCAGAAAATGTCTGGATGATGACCTGCCCGCCTGAAACGCCCCGCCCTGCTCTGCCCGCCACCTGGCTGAGGAGCTGAAAGGTGCGTTCCCCGGCGCGGAAATCAGGCAAGTTCAGGCTGGTATCGGCGTTGATGACGCCCACCAGAGTTACCGCAGGGATATCAAGCCCTTTTGCCACCATCTGTGTGCCGATGAGTATATTTGCTTCATGGGCGCGGAACTTGCTCAGGATGGCTTCATGAGACTCACGGCTCCGGGTAACATCACTGTCCCAGCGCAGGAGCCTGGCACGGGGAAAAGCGGCACGCACTTCCTCTTCCAGCTTTTGAGTGCCCGTGCCCAGGAATTTTATCTGGCGGCTCATACAGCGTGGGCACATCTCAGGCACAGACGCTTTGTAATTGCACAGGTGGCAGATGAGCCTGTCTTCTGCAGGATGATAGGTCAGTGGCACATCACAGCGTTTACAGCGCATGACGAACCCGCAGTGGCGGCATTGCACAAATGTCGCCCCTCCCCGCCGGTTGAGGAAGAGAATCACCTGCTCTTTTTGCGCCAGCGCTCGTGAGATTGCTTCGGCAAGAGGGCGACTGAACACGCTGCGGTTCCCGGCTTTGAGTTCCTCCCTCATGTCAATGATGCTGACTTCCGGCAAAGCGGCACCGGCAGAGGGAACCACGCGCTCCGGCAGATGAAGCAGGTGGAAATCTCCGGTCTGAGCATGGTAATAGGTGGTAACATCAGGTGTGGCGCTCCCCAGAACCACTACTGCGCCAATCAGCTCCGCCAGCCTGAGGGCGACATCCCGAGCATGGTAGCGGGGCGACTTATCGTCTTGCTTGTAGGTCCACTCATGTTCCTCATCTATCACGATGAGTCCAAGGTCCGGCTGTGGCGCAAAGATGGCACTGCGCGGGCCAATCACCACGTCAAACTCCCCATTTTTAATGCGGCGCCACTCGTCAAATTGCTCGCCGGGAGTGAGCTTGCTGTGGAGCACCGCTACCCGCCGCGGGAAGCGGGCGGCAAACCGCTCTATCGTCTGCGGCGTGAGGGCTATTTCTGGCACCAGCATAATTCCTTTTCTGCCTATCTTCACTGCCTCGGACAGCGCCTGCAGGTAAATTTCAGTTTTGCCACTGCCGGTAACCCCGTGAAGCAAGAAAACTCCAAATTTCCTTTGGTGAAGAGCGTCACGTATGGCGGTGAAGGCAGTCTCCTGTGCCGGCGTGAGCTTCAAAGGTGGGGTGGCAGAGATGGTTTTATAAGAAATCGGCTCCCGCGTTACTTCAACCTCTGTGAACCTAATCAAACCTTGCTCAGCGAGGGCGTTGGCAGTAGCGCGGTCAATGCCAGCCTTTTCTTTTGCCTCTTTCCACGGCACAGCCCCGGCTTGCTCGGCGAGGAACAGGAGCAGGGAAGCCTGCTTGCGGGATTTGACCCCTTTTGCTGTCACCAGCGTCCTGGCTTGTTCCGGGTTGACAGTCAGTGTCAGGTACGGTACTCTCTTGGGCTTGATTTTGACCGGCTCAAGCTCATACTGGCGGGAGAGAATCCCACACCTGACAAGTTGCGCCACCACTTTCTGCGCCTTTTCTTTGCCCAGATTCCGCTCAATTTCTTTGAAATTAATCCTTTCCTTTTTCCTCACGATGTCAGTAGCCTGCTTCAGTTCCGGAGAAAGTGAAGACAGGTCATGGCGTTCATAGTCTGGCGCCAGCGAGAGAAATGTGAGGGTGTTCCGCGCAAAGCCGGGCGGCAGGAAAAGCGCCACGGCGTCAAAAAGCGGAGAGAGGTAGTATTCGCTTATCCACTGTGCCAGCTTGATCTGTGTTAACGATAAAACTGGCTCTGGCTCAATGGTGCTGAGGATGTCTCTTGTTTCGGCTACCGCAGGCGTGGAGCTTAGGGCGATGACGATGCCCTGCAGGACCCTTTCACCAAAGGGGACCAGGACTGCCTGTCCGGTGGAGACCGATAGGTTATCTGGAATGGAATAGCTGAATGTCCGGCGCCGGGCGACAGGCGAGTTTACGCTGACTTCGGCGTATCTCATCATGTTACTCCGGGCAATAGCCTTCTCCGGCTCCTGTCATGTGCCCAGCGCCAGAAAGTTGGTGCTATTTTTCCTCTTTTGGCTGTTTTTCTGCTCTAGCCGGCTCAGCTTTTGGGGCTTCAGCTTTAGCTGACTCTGACTTGGGTGATTCACCGGATTTAGTGGCTTCAGCTTCTGTCTTTTTCAGCGGTGCCGGTTCTGCTTGCGGCGCTTCAGGCTTGGGTGCCTCAGCTCTGGTGGCTTCCGCCTGCGTGTTCTCTGGCGGAGCTTCAGGCAGGGATTCCTTTTCCCGGGCGGCTTCTGCCTCTGCCTGCGCCACCTCCTCCGCTGATGGCTGTAAGCCTATTCTGGCAAGCCTCTTTTCCTTGAGCCGTGCTGCCTTACCACTGCGTCCCCGCAGATAGTAGAGCTTTGCTCTCCTCACCTTGCCATGGCGCAAGATTTCCACCCTGTCCACGAGCGGTGAGTTAAAGGGGAAGGTGCGTTCTACACCCACACCATAGGCGATGCGTCTGACGGTGAAACTGCCGCCGCTTTTGGTCTGCTTGATTCTAATGACCACGCCCTGGAATGGCTGGATACGCTCCTTGCCGCTTTCAATAACCTTGGCGCTCACCCTGACGGTGTCACCGGGAGCTATTTGCGGAATTTTCTTGTTCTTTTTGATTTCAATGAGAGACTGGATGTTCATTTCAATTTACTCCTTGTTCTAGCCACGCATGATTATTTGGTCGTATTTAATAGCCGCTCTAGCGCCTTCTTTTCATCCGCGCTCAGCTGTTTTTGCGCCAGGAGTTCCGGCCGGCGTTCTTTGGTACGGCGTATCGCCTGTTCCCGGCGCCACCGGGCAATCTCTCCATGGTTGCCGGAAAGAAGCACCTCTGGCACCGCCCAGCCGCGATACACCGGAGGGCGGGTGTACTGGGGATATTCCAGCAGTCCGCCGCTGTGTGATTCATCACGCGGTGATTCCTCTGAGCCGAGGACGCCCGGTATCAACCTGGTGACGGCATCAATAACCACCATCGCCGGCAGTTCACCCCCGGTCAGCACGTAATCACCGATGCTGATTTCTTCCGTGGCAAGGTGCTCTCTCACCCGCTCGTCAACCCCTTCATAGTGCCCGCAGATTAGAATGAGACGTTTATGGTGAGCCATCTCCTGCGCCACCTGCTGTGTGAAAAGGCGTCCCTGTGGGGAAAGAAGGATAACCGGAGTTTTATCACGTTCTTCCTGGGTCATCTCAGCCTGTATTGCCTCTACCGTCTCAAAAATAGGCTCCGGTTTCATGACCATACCCGGACCACCACCGTAAGGGTAATCATCAACTGTCTTATGCCTGTCATGGGTGAAGTCCCGTATGTTGTGCAGGCGGAGGCTGACCAGTCCCTTATCAATCGCTCGCTTGAGAATGCTCAGGCTTGACATAATTTCAAACATCTGGGGGAATATCGTTAAGACATCAATGTGCATCGCCGCTTCCCTATGACTTGATAGCGTGCTCCGTAACCACGCCCTTGATGATTTCCACGGCGTGGCTAATCGCCGGCAGGGCTACTTCCAGACATTCCCGCACTGCCTTAGGACTGCCCGGCAGATTGATAATCAGGCACTTTTTCCTGAGACCTGCGGTGGCACGGCTCAGCATCGCCATGGGCGTTTTTTCAAGCGTTCGGGCGCGCATCGCCTCTGCGATGCCGGGCACGACCTTGTCAAGGATGGCTAGTGTGGCTTCCGGCGTCACATCACGCTGGCTCAGCCCGGTGCCCCCGGTAGTTATGATGACGTCAATAGTCCCTTCATCCGCCCACTCTTTAAGTTTGCGGCTGATGATATCCATCTCGTCTGGAACGATTTCATAGCGCTCCACGCGGCTATCCAGGCGGGAGATGAGCTCCCTGACGGCTTTGCCGCTTTCATCAGCGCGCTCGCCGCGCCAGCCTTTGTCGCTTATGGTGAGTATGCCCACAGTGATTATCATAAGAATGCCTTGAAGACAAACAGCATTTATTTTACCACAAATTGCTGTATCCAGCCAAATTGGATGAGGGACAGGGTGCCACTGATACCATGACTAAATATTTTTCTAAAAATAAGCCTGAAGGTATTGACAAACAGGGGATTGCGTGATATAAAATGGGGAAAAGTGGTAAATAGTGGGGGAAAAGGGTAATATTTGTTTTACGGTGAGTTTGTTTACAAGATTGATGAGAAAGGCAGGGTAACTATCCCGCCCCGGTTCCGCAAGGAGTTGAAAGAGGGCGTGGTTCTTTTCCCGGGGCAGGAAAAGTGTATTAATGCTTATACCCTCTCAGAATGGAAAAAGCTGGCGAATGCGCTCACCGGCGGTTCAGTCACCCCCACCCACAAGATAAGAAAGCTGAACCGCGCCATATTTGCCACTGCTTTTAACCTCTTCGTTGATGCGCAGGGGAGAATTGCCCTGCCGGCACCGCTTAGAGAGTTTGCTGAAATCGGTGAGGATGTCGTCATCGCTGGCGCAAACACCTATCTTGAAATCTGGAATAAGGAGCTCTGGGAAGCGGAAAAAGCTGCCAGCCAGGAGCAGGCTTGGCAGATAATTGAAAGCTTGGAGAGGCGTTAAATGGGCTCCGATGCTGAGGTCTCGCGCCATATCCCTGTTTTGCTTCAAGAGACAATCAGGGCGCTGGGGGTTCAGCCCGGTGGGCGTTATATAGACTGTACGGTGGGTGGCGGTGGACATGCTCTGGCTATTCTGGAGCACAGCTCACCCGGCGGACAGCTACTGGGCATTGATGCTGACCCGCAGGCAATAAAAGTTGCCCGTGCCACGCTCAAAAATTATGAGGAGTCTGTCCTCCTTGTCAACGATAATTTTGCCAATTTGCAGGCTATCTGCATTAAGTTTGATTTTTTCCCGGTGCATGGCATCCTTTTTGACCTGGGGCTATCCTCGCTACAGCTGAGCGATGAGAGCCGCGGCTTCAGTTTCCAGACGGACGCACCACTTGACATGCGGTTCAGCCCCAGAACGGAACTGACCGCAGAGGAAATCATAAATCGCTGGTCTGAAGAGAGGCTCTCTTATCTCATCAGGAGATACGGGGAGGAGCCTTTCAGCCGCCAGATTGCCCGCTATATCGTGAAGGCACGCCCCATTCGCTCAACTCTTCATCTGGCTCAGATTATTGAGCAGGCGGTCGGCGGCAGAAAAGGCAAAATCCACCCTGCCACCAAGACTTTCCAGGCGTTGCGCATTGCGGTGAACCGTGAGCTGGAGAACCTGGAAGCGGCATTGAAACAGGCACTTGACCTTCTGGGCTATGAAGGGCGGCTGGTGGTCATTAGCTACCATTCTCTTGAAGACCGCATTGTCAAGCAATTCATGCAGAGAGAAGCGCGTGACTGTCTCTGCCCACCGGAGATACCAGCCTGTGTCTGTGGACATAAAGCCAGATTAAGGTTGCTTACCAGAAAGATAGTAACGCCATCAGAGGCGGAAGTGGCATCAAATCCGCGCAGTCGCAGTGCCAGGATGAGGGTAGCTGAACGCATCGTGGTGCCGGAAGACTGTTATGAAAGCGATGCCGTGACCAGTATTCTGTCTGAAACAAAAGCGATAGCCTGGAAGAAGCCGCTATTGCTTCAGAAATTAAAAATGGTATTTGCCGCATCATAAAAAAGAAATTGGGAAGAGCGGGTAACGGCGGAAAAGGAGGTCCTGGCATGTGATAATGAAAAATAAAGATAGGTCAGCATCATAGCGATAATGAGGAGGGTTAGATGAAAAAAAGAATTATCACGTCTATTGATGTTGGTACTACGAAGGTATGCACTATCATCGCTGAAGTGGGCGAAGGTACCGGCATGCGTATCATCGGCATGGGTCATGTGCCGTCAATAGGCTTGCACAAAGGGATGGTGGTGAACATCAATGATGCCAAAGAGTCCATCCGCCAGTCAGTAAAGAAGGCAGAGCAGGCGAGCAATTATAAAATTGAGTCTGCCTATGTCGGCGTCACCGGGCGGCACATTTCCTCTATGAACAACCGCGGTGTCGTCGCCATTACCCGCAGTGACCGTCTGGTGAGGTCAGATGACTTGAAAAGAGTGCTTGCCTCAGCTCAAAGCGTAAAAGTGCCCAATGACCGGAGATTGCTCCACGTTATTCCGCGTGCCTATGCTGTGGATGGGCAGCCCGGCGTAAAAAACCCCGTGGGCATGCATGGTTTCCGCCTTGATGTGGAGACCCATGTCATCACCGCGGCGGTGACATCCATTCAGAACCTGGTAAAATGCGTTCGCGGCGTTGGCATTGATGTTGATGAGCTTGTCCTGGAGCCAATCGCCAGCGCAGAAGCGGTGCTGTCTGAGGATGAAAAAGAGAGTGGCGTCATCGTCGCGGATATCGGCGGTGGCACCACTGATATCGCCGTCTTCAAGGATGGCAGCATCTGGCATACGGCGGTCATTCCGGTGGCTGGTTACCAGTTCACCAGGGATATCTCCATCGGCTTGGGTCTGCCCTTTGATGTTGCGGAAGAAATGAAGAAGAAGTACGGCAGTGTCATGCCAGTTTATGAGAGCAAGCAGGAGACCACCACCGCCATGTCACAGGACGGTCACGGAGTGTCTTATCAGGACCTGTGTGATATTATCCGGGCGCGTGTGGAAGAACTGCTGAAGCTTATCGTTCTGGAACTGCCCAACGCCGAATACCGCAAGCTGGTACCAGCAGGTCTTGTGCTCACCGGAGGTAGCTCTAACTTAGCCGGCATTGATGCTCTTGGAAGAGAGATTCTGGGCATACCGGTGAGAGTGGGCGCCCCGATGAATATCTATGGCATTGCTGATACCTTGTGTGACCCGGCATACGCCACGGGTGTGGGCATGTTACTCTGGGGTGCCAAGAACGCCGGTAATGGAAAGAACTGGGAGACCCCGGGGTTCGGCTCCAAGATAAGGAACCTCGCCTCCCGGTTTGCCCGGCTGTTCCGCTGGTAAAACAGTAGGTTGATAAATTTGCCAAAAAGGAGGAGGGAGATGGCAAAGACAACGTTTGTAACCAATCCAGCCAAAATAAAAGTAATCGGGTGTGGGGGTGGCGGGTGCAATGCCGTCAGCCGCATGGTCCGTGAAGAAATTCAGGGCGTGGAGTTCATTGCCATGAACACGGACGCGCAGGCGCTGGCAATTACTGAAGCCCCCATACGCATCCAGCTCGGGGAGAAGCTGACCAGGGGTCTGGGAGTCGGCGGGGACCATCACCTGGGACAGAAAGCAGCTGAAGAAAGCCGGGATGAAATCAGAGAAGTCGTCGCCGGAGCAGACATGGTGTTCGTCACCGCGGGCATGGGTGGCGGCACCGGCACCGGCTCGGCACCGGTTGTTGCGGAGATTGCCAAGCAGAGCGGTGCCCTGACCATCGGCGTGGTCACCAGACCCTTCAGCTTTGAAGGAACTCACCGTGACCGCGTCGCCAAAGAAGGCATCGCCAATTTGCTGGGCAAGGTTGATACTCTCATCATCATTCCCAATGACAGATTGCTTGACCTCTGTGACCAGAAGACGACGGTGGACAGCGCCTTCAAGATGGCGGATGACGTCCTCCGTCACGGCGTCCAGGCAATATCTGAGGTCATCACTGTCCCCGGACTTATTAACCTGGACTTCGCTGACGTCAAAGCAATCATGAAGGACGCCGGTCCGGCATGGATGTCAATCGGTGTTGGCTCCGGTCAGAACCGGGCAGTGGACGCGGCAAAGAAGGCGCTCGCCAGCCCTCTGCTGGATGTTTCCATCGCCGGTTCAAAGGCGGTCCTTTTCAATGTCATTGGTGATAACAGCCTGACCTTATTTGAGGTTAATGAAGCGGCTGAGGTCATCAGGGAAGCCGTTGACCCGGAGGCTAACATCATCTTCGGCGTGGCGTTTGACCCGAGCCTGGGCAACGATGTCAGAATCACTCTCATTGCCACCGGCTTCACCACCAGAATGGGGCTCACCGAAACCGGGAAAGAAGATGAAACGGTGAAAATGCTCAAAGGATTGAAGAATGAAGAAGAGCTGGATATACCGTCCTTCTTCCGCCGCCCGCTGTTCAATCAGCGGCGCCAGGCGGTGGTACAGCCGGCCGCAAAATCAGCTCACACCGCGGCGGCAAACTGCCCGCAACCACCTGTCCCGAGCGAGCAATAGCTGAGCGAAAACAGTACTTGGCTGGATTTAAAGAGTAAAAACAACCGAGGCTGCGGGGGATGACCCGCAGCCTTTTTATGCCTTGCGTTTGACAATTTCAGCGATGCTGGCTATCCTATTACGTGTGTGCTTGACTTTTCAATCCTGTGAGGACGCAGTGTCATGATGAGGGTTATTGCCGGGAGTGCTAAAGGACATCATTTGAAAGCCCCGAGAACGCTACGCACTCGCCCGGCAACAGACCTTGTCCGCGGCGCCATCTTTTCCATTCTGGAAAGCATGACTGATGACTGGAAGCTGGTTTTAGACCTTTTCTCCGGTAGCGGCGCCCTTGGTATTGAGGCTTTGAGCCGCGGGGCGGGCTGGGTGGACTTCGTGGAGCGCGCGCCGCGTTGCTGCGCTGTTATCAAAGAGAACCTGGAAAAAACCGGGCTTAAAGACCGGGCACATGTTTACTGCTGTCCGGTGGCTAAAGCACTTTCCTTCTTGGATAGGGAATACAGCATTATTCTTATTGACCCACCATATGCAGATACCACCATTGGTGCCACCATCACCCAGCTGGCGGAATCAAAGCTGGTGGGGAACCGGACTGTGGTTATCGTGACGCACTCTTCACGCTTTGCTTTAGAGCCATTATATGCTACATTAAAAATGGTTAAAGAACACCGTCATGGGGACAGCACCATCGCCATTTACCGGAAGGAGGTTGCCTCTTGACCATAGCGGTTTATCCCGGGACGTTTGACCCCATCACTAACGGGCATCTTGAAATAATCAGCCGTGCCGCCCAGATATTTGACAAAGTCATTGTCGGCGTCTATGAAAAGCCTGACAAAAATATCTTTTTCACCACTGAGGAGCGGATGGAGCTGGCACAAAAAGCGGTCTCCCACCTGCCAAATGTGACGGTACACAGCTTTGATGGCTTGACTGTTGACTTTGCCAAAAAGATGAAAGCAAAGGTCCTCATCCGGGGGCTCAGGATGATTTCTGACTTTGAGAAAGAGTTTGAGATGGCGATGATGAACCGCAAGCTGGCACCGGAAATTGACCTGGTCTGCCTCATGGCAAGCCAGGAGTTCCAGTTCTTAAGCTCCAGCCTGGTGAAAGAGGTCGCCTGTTTGAATGGTGACATTGATTGTCTTGTGCCACCCCACGTAGCCAGAGCATTGAAGAAAAAATGCGGCACGCGGCCCCGCACGACTAAGTCAATACGGTAAGCAATAGGTCAAGGAGGAAGAATTATGGCATACAAAATCACTGAAGAATGCATCAGCTGTGGCGCCTGCGAACCAGAATGTCCGAACAAGGCTATCAGCGAAGGGCAAACCACTTATGTCATTGACCCGGCAAAATGCACTGAGTGTGTGGGTTCATTTGACTCATCACGCTGTGCCGCCGTATGTCCGGTTGACGCCTGCGTCCCTGACCCGGCACACAAAGAGACCAAAGAGCAATTGCTGGAGAAATGGAAGAAACTCCATCCCGGCGAGACGCCTAAAGTATAAGCTCATCCTAGCGGAAAAAAGAACGTACTGAGTCAAACTCCTTTGGCAGGAGCGCCAGCACCATCGGCAATTTGTCCAGCAGAAGCAGTGCTAGGGCAGAATCAGCTATCGGTCCTTTCGCTCCAAGGAATTTGACCCACAGGGCGAGCAGGGCACTGCAAAACAGGGCTCCCATGATGAAACCGAGGGCGGCACCGCCCAGACGGTCAACCCAGCCCAGCATCACCGCGGAGGTGAGCCATTTCAGCACCCCTGCCGCCACGCCGGCAATCACCATCACCCCGATGAGGATGATGGCGAAGGCGGCAACCTTCGCGATACTGGTCTGTGAGATAAAGCTGAGCTGTGGCGCCAGGGCGGCATAAAAACGTCCCGCCAGGATGACGCCAATAATCAGCCCGGCTAGTGTCAGCACTTCTTTAATCAGCCCCATTTTCAGCCCGCTGAAGGTGGACACGGCAATCAGGACGATGATGATGATGTCAAGCCAGTTCATACACGCCTCCTGTACCCTATTTAGCTACTCCACTATTTTTATCACTCATAGCGCAGGGCGTCAATGGGGTTAAGGCGGGCGGCTCTCATCGCCGGGTAAATGCCTGAGGCGAGCCCGATGAATATTGACACCGAAACGGCAAGGATAACGATATCTGGTGACACCGCCGCGGCAAGCTTCATGCCGCCCACATCAATCTGTGATATTAACAGGGACAACAGCCAGCCTCCAGCAATGCCTATCCCCCCACCGACAAGACTTAACGTCGCCGCTTCAAACAAAAACTGCATCAGGATGTCGCGTCGTTTTGCGCCCACCGCTTTGCGGATACCTATCTCCCGAGTGCGTTCCGTCACGGAGACCAGCATGATGTTCATGATGCCAATGCCGCCCACAACGAGCGAAATGCTGGCGATGGCGCCGAGTACTATGGTAAAGACACCGGTAACCTGCTCCATGATGCCCAGAGCCTGTTCCTGAGTCATTATAGAAAAGTCGTTCTTTTCACCCTCCTTGATGCGGTGGCGTTTCCGCAAAATCTTCTCTATCTCAGCTCTGGTATCTTCAATTAGGCTGGCATCTGCCACCTGGACGACAATAGACTGGACGGCGTCCTCACCGGTGGCAGTTTTTGAGGCGAACAGCTTGCTTTGAAAGGTGGTGATAGGTACTACGATGATATCATCCATGCTGATGCCCATAATGGCACCACCTTTTGGCGCCAGGACACCGATAACCGTAAATTCTTTCCCTTTTAGCTTTACCTTCTTTCCAATAGGGCTAACCCCACCGAAGATGTCTTGCGCCACCTTATTGCCAAGCACCAGCACCGTATCCCGTGAAGCCACATGACGGTCAGTGATAAACTGTCCTTCAGCGAGTTTATAGTTCATTAGCGCCTGGAAGTCAGGCGTACTACCCTCAATGACCGCAACTTTGCTTTCATCACCGTAAGTCACCTCCGCAAAGTTCTCATTGGTTGGCGCCGTGGCTGTTACCCAGCGGATATCTGCAATCGCTTTCACGTCATCCATGGTCATCGTAGGATTAGCATAGCTGGGCGACAACCCGGCCAAGCCTGGAGCATCAGGATTATGAGGTTGGACGAAAAGGATATTAGTTCCCAGCTCCTGCATTGAGGCGGTAATAGAAGCCTGAGCACCTCTACCCACTGACATCAGCGCAATCACTGCTCCCACACCAATAATGATGCCAAGCATGGTGAGCGATGAGCGCAGTTTATTGGCAAAAAGTGACCTGATGGCGATGACTATTGAGTCAAGAAACTTCACGGCTGGACCCCTTTTCCTCTGGCGCTCTGCTCATTTTCCTTCTCCAGTCGTTCGCAGATGGCTTTTTCATCTCTCTTGACTATCTCATCGCTCACAACTCTGCCATCTCGCAGGCGGATGATGCGCTTAGCCTGGTTGGCGATATCCATTTCATGTGTCACCAGCACAATGGTTATCCCCTCCTGATTCAGCCGGCAGAAGATGGAAATAATCTCCTGTGATGAGACGCTATCCAGATTTCCGGTGGGCTCATCCGCCAGGATTAGGGCGGGATTATTCACCAGCGCCCTGGCGATGGCGACGCGCTGTTGCTCGCCACCGGACATCTCCGTAGGTTTGTGGTGGGCTCTGGCACCCAGCCCTACTCTTTCCAGGGCTTCAAGGCATCTCTTCCGTCTCTGGGTCAGGGTACCGCTGTACACCAGGGGCAGTTCTACATTGGCGATGGCATTGACGCGGGGCAGAAGATTGTAACTCTGGAAGACAAAACCTATTTTTTTGTTCCGCATTTCTGCCAGCTTATTATCGCTTAGCTTGCTCACGTCAGTCCCTTCAAGCAGGTACTTTCCGACGGTGGGCTTGTCCAGGAAGCCCAGGATGTTCATCAGGGTTGATTTGCCTGAACCTGACGCGCCGATGAGTGCCACCATTTCACCCTGCCGGATGGTGAGCGTGATTCCTCTGAGCGCAGGGACCTCCACTTTCCCCATGCGGTAGATTTTAGTGATGTTATCCAGCTCAATCATGGCTCTATCTCCTGAAGGCTCCGCCGGGTGCCGGTCTGGTGCGGACTTCAATGACCACTGTGTCACCCTCAGACAGCCCGCTCACAATCTCTGTCTGAAACTCATCGCTGAGGCCGGTGACCACTTCCCTCGTCTCTATCCTACCGGAAGCCATTACCTTGACCCAGCTTTTACCTTCTGCATCCTCGTCAATGGCGCGACTCGGCACGAGGAGGATGTTACTTTTCCTGCTGACGATGATGTCAGCAGAAGCGCTCATGCCGGCTCTAATGCCGGAGTCAGCGGGGTTAGTGAAGTTTATCTTCACTTTATACATCACCACACCCCCCACCACATTGGGCAGGGGGTAAATAGCCGTTACTGTGCCTTTGAATTCCTTCTTCGGGAGGGCATCCAGCGTGATGACCGCTTCCTGACCCGGCATAACCTCAGCTATGTCTATCTCATCAAGCTCAACGTTAAGCTCCATCTGGCTCAGGTCAACGAGATGGAAGATAGGCATCGTTGGCGTAATGGTGTCCCCTTCTTCAGCTCTGACCCTGCTGATAACTCCGTCAAACGGTGCGGTGATGACGGCGTGAGCCAGGTTCCTCTGCGCCTCGGCAAGCGATTGCTCAGCAAGCTTGACTGACCCTTTACCCGCCTGCACCTGCAGTTCCCTTAGGGCAATCTCTTCATTTAGCTTGTCTAGGTTTCTCAAGGCATCTGCCACTGATTTCTCTGCCGCCTCCACCTGCATCTTCTTGATGGCTACTTCTTCCGTGTCATATCCGGCAAGCTGGGCTTTGAGCTTGGCTTCAGCCGCGGCGTAATTGGCTTGCGCATTGGCTACCGTGCGCGTCCACATCTCCACCTGCGCTGGAGTGCTTGCCGCCGCCAGACCGTCCAGGGCATATTGCAAAAATGTCTGCGCTTTATCTAAATCTGCTTGTGCCTTCTCCACCTCAGGCCAGCGGTAAACGTCCTTAGCTTTGTCTAGGTTATATTGAGCGGTGCGCAAATTGATTTGGGCATTCAATAGCGCCAGTTCCAGCTTTGCCTTTTTGTCCTTCGTCACGCTCAATTCATATTCATAGCTCGCGCTGGTCAGCCGGGCTTGAACCAGTGATGCCTCTGCCTGGCTGACCGCCAGTTCTAAAGCGCCCGTATCCAGCTTGGCGAGAGTCTGTCCCTGTTTGACCGCATCATTTTCTTTCACGAATATCTTTTCAATCCTGCCGCTGACGCCGAAGCTCAAGTTAGCGTCATGGGAAATCTCAATATAACCATTGCTGTCTACGGCTACGGTCAAATCACCACGCTTCACCGGTATAAGTTGCTGTTCAGTTTGCTCTGCCTGTCCCAGGCAGCCGGTGATGCCAATGAGAACCAGTGCCATCACCAGAACAGCTGTAATCACAATTCCCGGTCTTTTCATCGTTTTTCATGCCTCCATATTATTAAGATAGCGGTGAGACTGAAGTTTCCCGCTTATGTTTTTGTTCCCACTGTCTGAGCAGGGCAGGGAACTTGCGCTCCAGGAAAGAATACAAACTTTTCATTTCTTGAAGGTGTTTTCTCACTGCCGGCGCTTTATCTGCAAGGAGTTTTAGTCCGTGTTCTGCCAGGCACCGCACCATTCTCAGCTCCTCCTCAATTCCATGCCGTATCAGCTGGCGGCTGGCATCAGCCCTGAGACGGAAATAGTCACGCCTGACACCGGGCAGGCTGAAGCGCTCAATCAGCCCGGTCTGGATGAGGAGGCGGGTCATACTGCTGATTGCCCCCTTGCTGACAAGGAGCGCCTGAGCAATATCCTCAGCTGATTGCTGGGGATGGTGAGCGATGACCAGCCAGCCGAAGATTCTGCCGGACATGCGCGGTAGCCCGGTCTGCTCAAAGACTAAGCCCATCTCCTCCACGAACTGCCTTTCTGCGGCGCTCACGCTATTCTTCATAAGTCTCACCCCTGCTGGACAACTGCGCGTAGTATAACTGGTAGAAAATGTTTTGTCAATATAGTAAATAGTAAATTTTTAGAAAATTCAGAAAATAGTGAAATAATTCTTAAAATGGGGATGAGCGGTATGGCGGGGACTGGTTCAAAGGCTACCTGCCCAGTTCCTGGGCGCGTTGGTAGGCGGCAGTCACTGCCTGCAGGACGAGGTTGCTGAAATTGCCCTGCTCAAAGCGGGCAATAGCGGCGGCAGTGGTACCTCCCGGGGAAGTCACCTGGCGGCGTAGCTCAGCAGGAGGCTTGCCGGATTTCTGGAGGAGATGAACGGAGCCGAGCATGGTCTGCATGACGAGCTGTCCGGCTATGTCCCGGGGTATGCCAATCTTCACGGCGGCATCAGTGAGCGCTTCCACAAACAGGAAAAAATATGCCGGACCGCTCCCGCTCACCGCAGTTGCCATGTCAATATACTTCTCATCGTCAGCGTAGGTTTCTTTTCCCATCACGCTTAGTATGGCTTGTGCCTGCTTTTTTTGTGTGGCGGTGACTTCCGGCGTCACCGTCCAGACGCTCATGCCCATGCCAATCTGCGCGGGAGTATTGGGCATGACTCTCACAATGGCGTCATGAGCCAGTCCCTGCCGCAGTGTGGCAATCCGCGCCCCGGCGATGATGGAAAGGACAAGCTGAGACGGTTCAAAAGCGCCTTTCAGGTCGGTCATGATTTCAGCCAGGTTCTGTGGCTTGATTGCCAGAACGGTAATCTCGCTCCTGCTCACCGCCTCGCGATTTTTGTCGGTCACATTGATGCCGTAGCTCTGTGCCAGGTGCTGGCGGCGTTCAGGCTTAATATCGCTTGCCCAGATATCTTGGGGTGTGCTCAGCTTCTGGCTCAGGACGGCAGAAAGCATCGCCTCTCCCATCGCCCCGCCGCCGATGAATGCGATTTTCATTCAGACTACCTCACCACGATGTTGACCAGCTTGCCGGGGACGTAGATGATTTTAGCCACGCTTTGATTATTGATGTACGCCTTTATTTTATCACGCTCCAGGACAAGCTTTTTCGCTGTTTCCTCAGTGATTGAGGCAGGCACGGTCATCTTATCACGCACCTTGCCGTTTATCTGGATGACAAGGGTGATTTCCTCTTCTTTTGCCAGTGCCTCGTCCCAGCTGGGCCATTTCTGATTGTGGATGCTGTATTCATGACCTGTAAGCTGCCATAACTCCTCAGCGAAGTGTGGTGTTGAAGGCGCCAAAAGCTTCAGCAGGGTCGTGATGCACTCATTCCACGTTGATTGCGGCACCGCACCAGCCTCTTTAGCTCTGGAGAGGGCGTTGGTATATTCCATGAGCGCGGCAATCATAGTGTTAAACTGGAAGGCATCTATATCTTCCGTAACCTTTTTTATGGTCTGATGGGTGAGCCGCGTCAGTTCTTTGAGCGCTTTGCCGTCACCGTCTGTTGATTTTGTCTCATATGGTTCCAGCACCAGGTTCCAGATTCGGTTGAGCCAGCGGGTGACGCCGCTGATACTGCTGTCATCCCATTCCCCGCCCTGCTCCCAGGGACCGAGGAACATCAGATAGACACGCACCGCGTCCGCGCCAATTTCATTGACATAATCGTCCGGGGTGACCACATTGCCTTTTGATTTGCTCATCTTCTGCTTCTGGGCGATGATGGTGCCCTGATTAAAGAGCTTGAGGAATGGTTCACTGAAATCAACCAGCTTCATGTCCCGCAGGGCTTTGATGAAAAAGCGTGAATATAGAAGGTGCATCACGGCATGTTCCGCGCCGCCGGTGTAGATATCCACTGGCATCCATTTTTTGACTTTAGCGCTGTCATACGGCGCACGGTCAAAGTGCGGACTGCAGTAGCGCAGGAAATACCAGGAGGAGCACATAAAGGTGTCCATGGTGTCCGTCTCACGTTTTGCCGGACCTTTGCATCTGGGGCAGGTGGTGTTGACCCATTTCTCATTGTATTTCAGCGGGGATTCCCCGGTGGGCTTGAAGTCTGCCTCTTCCGGCAGGAGCACGGGCAGGTCTTTCTCAGGCACAGGGACAATGCCGCACTTATCACAGTAAATTATGGGAATGGGCGCGCCCCAGTAGCGCTGGCGGGAGATGAGCCAGTCACGGATGCGGTAGCTCACGGTACGTCTGCCCCACCGTTTCTTTTCCAGGAACTCAGAAACGGCAGCAATGCCTTTTTCATTCGGCATCCCGTTGAACTGTCCTGAGTTCACCATGATGCCTGGCCCAATATACGCCGCATCCAGCTCCTTGCCGTCCCAGTTAGGCGGGGCGATGACCACCCGGATGGGCAAATTATACTTTTTGGCAAAGGCGAAATCGCGTTCATCGTGGGCGGGGACACCCATTACCGCACCGGTGCCGTAGCTCAAGAGCACGTAGTCCGCAATCCATATGGGCACCTTTTCTCCGTTGAGCCGGTTGGTGCAGTAAGCGCCGATGAAGACGCCATCCTTTTCCTTCTCTGTGGACAGGCGCTCAATATCACTCATGCGCTTTGACTTGGCGATGTAATCTTCTACTTCTTGCTTCTTTTCCGGTGCCGTCAGCACTGCCACGAGCGGATGCTCCGGGGCGAGCACCATGAACGTCACGCCGAAGGTGGTATCAGGGCGGGTGGTGAAGACTCTGATTTCCTTTTCTTTGGTCGCCGGATGGTCAAGGGCGAATGAGATTTCTGTGCCATAGCTTTTGCCAATCCAGTTCTTCTGCATGGTTTTGATGCGTTCCGGCCAATCAATGCCGTCAAACTGAAGCAATTCATCGGCGTATCTGGTGATGCGGAAGAACCACTGCTCAAGCTCCTTGCGCGTCACCGGCGTATTACAGCGCCAGCAGGAGGCATTGACCACCTGCTCATTGGCGAGCACCACCTGGCACTGGGGGCACCAGACGACGGGCGCCCTGGTGCGGTAGGCTAATCCAGCTTCATACAGCTTGAGGAAGAACCACTCCGTCCATTTATAGTATTCCGGCGCGCAGGTGATGACCTCGCGACTCCAATCGTAAATCGCGCCGATAGTTTTAAGCTGGCGCCTCATGTTCTCAATGTTCTGCATCGTCCAGGTGGCGGGGTGGATGCCGCGCTTGATGGCGGCGTTGTCCGCTGGCATGCCGAAGGCGTCAAACCCCATGGGGTGAAGCACGTTATAGCCCTGCATCCTTTTGAAGCGGGCATGCACGTCAGACGGCGCCATGGCATACCAGTGCCCGATGTGGAGGTCGCCAGAGGTATAGGGGAACATGGTCAGGGCATACCATTTGGGACGCGGGTCATCATCATTTACCTGATAGAGCTTGTCCGCCTCCCACTTTTTCTGCCATTTCTTTTCTATTTCAACTGGATTATAAGCAGGTATCATATGTTTTCCCTTTCCAGAAAAAGAATTAACGTATCATGTGATTTGAGAGGAAACTGCCGCTGATGCCCCTTCCCTTAGTTGGGGAAGGGGAAAGTAAGTGTGAGGAAAGCAGAACATTTATCACGTGTTTTGATTTGCTGGCAAAAAGTAACGCCCATTTCTTGAGTAAGTGTAACGCAAATTATCTTATCCCGTCAACAGTAGGAAGTGCGCCATGCACCTGCCAGTAAAAAGGAGAGAAGCTGGACTTTGCATCCAGCTTCCCTTAAGACCGGTCTAGATATTCAAATTTAGCCCTTGCCGATGCGGAACATCTTGGTGCCGCAGGTGGGGCAGGTACCCTGAGTGGCAGATTTCTTGTTCTTCATGGTGATTGCCTTGGGGTTCTTCATTTCTTTCTTGGCGCGGCACTTGACACAATAGGCTTGCATCCTTTACCTCCTTAAGTATTTTGAAGCTAGAATAAACTATTCTGAACGTAATGTCAATAGGCTGGACACTCAATCAGCGCTGTACCTGAGCGTCAAGACTGCCTGAGCCTAGCTGAGATTGCTATATCGGCTCAGCGTGTGCCTTCTCTCTCTGCACTGTGCTCATTTGTGCTCTTTCGTGCTAATCATAGCTTACTGATGCCCTCTAGGGCGTCTTCTGCTCTGCTTGTGCCGTATCCTTTCGCCTGCTGAAGGCTAAGATATAGATAATTGGTAATATACCCAAGGTATTAATGATGAGCACGCAGATGAACCAGGCAAGGTGCCCGTTTCTTGCCGCCCGCCACATGGCGATTCCTTTCCAGACTGCCTCCCAGATAAAAGCAAGAATGATGAGCGCCAACATCAGACCATTCCGTGCCGGGAACCAAGCATTAATCATAACTGTACCTCCTGAGCACATTATACCTGAAGGAGGCAATATTTTGCTTGAGCATCATAAATCACCTATAATTGGTAGTTCAAGGGGCGATGATGTCCACGCTAAATAATATTTTAATTCTGTTTGTCGCTATCTTTTTCTATCTGCTTATCGCCCGTTTTTTGAGAAAGCTATTGCATGCGCCTGCGCCGCCTATTATTGGCCGTGGCCTGGACAGCAATTTCCGGCGCTGGATGCAGCCAGCGGAAAAGGTGGTGGCGCGTAGCGGCATCAGAAACGGCATGACGGTGCTGGACCTCGGCTGTGGCAGTGGTGCCTATACCACCTTCTTTGCCCGGGCGGCAGGAGAGAGAGGTAAAGTGTACGCCATTGACCTGCAACCCAAAATGCTGGCTCAGCTCGCCCGCAAACTATTAAAGCCGGAGAACGCAGACATACACAATATTGAGTTCAAGGAAGCAGACGCCTATCATCTGCCTTTTGAAAATGATTTCTTTGATGCCGTTTGCATGGTGACTGTTCTTCCGGAGATACCGGACAAACATAAAGCCCTCAGCGAGGTGCTGAGGGTGCTCAAGCCGGGTGGTTTCCTGGCGGTAACCGAGTTTTTCCCTGACCCGGACTACCCCTGGCGCAGTACTACCATCAAGCTGGGCACGCGGGAAGGGTTCATCCTTGATGCCAGCGAGGGGAATTTCTGGAACTATACCGTGCGGTTCAAGAAACCGTCTTAGCTACCGTGGAAAATGACATTGACACGGAAAAAGGATTGCTCTGCGGCGGTGTGGTGGTTTTTCCCTTTCTTACCGGCGCTGGAGCCATGGCAATAGTGGCACTGCTAGTCCCCTCAATGCCGGCGGAAAAGAGAAGGCTGACCTCAGCCAGGGCAACCATTTAGAAAACCACGATTTTTGCGGCAAACTCGGCGAGCTTCATGGCGAAGCCCGGCATGATGCCGAGTATAATGACGCCGGCGCAGGAGATGATGAGCGCCAGCCTCAGCGCACCACCTGACGGCACACGCTCCGCAGAAGGTGCTTCTCCCAGCCACATCACCTTTGCCACCCTCAGGTAGTAGTAGGCGGAGATGACGCTATTGATGACCGCAATGATGACCAGCCACAGCAAGCCGTGTTTGACCGCCGCGCTGAAAATGTAGAATTTAGCCATGAAGCCGGACGCTGGTGGAATGCCGATGAGTGAGACCAGGCACAGCGTCAGGGCTAATGCCAGGAGCGGCGCACGCTTGCCCATGCCGGCGAAATCTTCAATCTGGTCGCTGTCCAGCTTGCTGGAAATAGCGATGATGGCAATGAAAGCCCCGAGATTGGTCACGGCGTAGCTGGCGAGGAAAAAGAGGATACTGCTTCTTCCCAGCGCGTCAGTCACCGCTGAGAAGCCGATGGTTGCCAGACCCACCATGAGATAGCCCGCCTGGGCGATGCTGGAGTAACCGAGAAGCCGTTTGATGTTGCTTTGAGGGATGGCGACAATGTTGCCGATGGTCATGCTGATTGCCGCCAGCACAGCAAAGATAATGCCCCAGTTCAGGCTCAGCCACGGCTGGGTGAAGGCGGAGAAGAAGACGCGGATGATAACCGCAAAGCCCGCCGCCTTGCTGGCGACGGAGAGGTAAGCGGTGATGGGAGTGGGCGCGCCTTCATAGACATCAGGCACCCACATCTGGAAGGGCACCGCGGCAATCTTAAAGCCGAAGCCGGCAATGAGGAGCACAATGCCTAGAATGAGCGCTGGGCTTGATGCAAGGGTGGATAGCTTCATGGACTGGAGCACTCCGGCAATGTCGCCAAGCTGGGTCTTGCCGGTATAACCGAAGACGAGCGCCATACCATATAGCAGTACTGCAGAAGCCAGCGCTCCCAGCAGGAGATATTTCAGCGAAGCTTCGGTTGATTTGCTGTCTTTCAGGAAGCCCACGAGGGCGTACAGTGAGATGCTGGTCAGCTCCAGCGCAATGTAAACCGAAATCAAATCAGTGGCGGCGGACATGAGCATCATGCCCAGCGTGGCAAGGAGCAGGAGCGCATAGTATTCGCCCTGGATGTGGGAGAACCTGGCGGCGTAGTCCATTGAGAACAGGACTGCCAGAGTCGCCGTGCCGATGAACAAGAGCTTGAAAAAGACGGCGAAGTTATCCAGCGCCAGCATCTTATTGAAAAGTGGCGCATAGCCGCCTCCCCACATGGCAACGGCGATTCCGCCGGCAATGAGCAATCCGATGATGCTGACAATGGCGAGAGTCTTCTTCTGTTTGACGGCAAAATCAAGCAATACAACAAGCGCAGCAAAGAAAGCCAGCGTAAGTTCCGGTATCAACAGCGTCAGATTCAATCTTTGCTCCTTTTAACCACCTAATAGCTTCACGATTGGCGCAATGCCCAGCTTGAGTACGTCAGTCATCACCGCCGGGTAGATGCCGATGAGCATAATCACCGCCACAAAGGCGAAGGTATAGGCTTTTTCCAGGGCATCAGCGTCTTTTGTGCCGTTATACTGTTCCAGCACCGGTCCGTAGAACACGCGCTGGAGCATCCACAGGATGTATCCTGCGGTTATCACCACGCCCAGCACCCCCAGCAAGGTCCAGAATTGAATTGCGGGCACCACCGTTGACGAAAAGCTGCCCACAAAAATGAGGAACTCAGCCGCAAAGCCGCTGGTGGCAGGCAGACCGAGCGATGCCAGCCCGGCGATTGAGAAGACCACCGTGATGACCGGTATCTGTCTTGCCAGCCCGCCCAGCTTGCGCAGGTCTCGCTCATGAGTATTGTGCATCACCAGCCCCACCATGGCAAAGAGCAGTCCTGTTACCAGTCCATGACTGACCATCTGGAGCGACGCGCCCACCAGGCTCACCCTGCCCAGCGCAAAGATGCCCAGAAGCACATAGCCCATGTGGCTGATACTGCTGTAAGCGATGAGCCGTTTGAAATCGTTCTGGCGCATGGTTACCGCTGCGCCATAAAGCACGCCGATAATTGCCAGAATGACGAAGAGCGGGGCGTACCGCTGGGCTACCTGCGGGAACATGCTCACGCAGAGGCGTATCATGCCATAGCCACCCATCTTGATGAGCACCCCGGCGAGCATCACGCTTGCCGCGGTGGGGGCGTCAGTATGGGCATCAGGCAGCCAGGTGTGGAGCGGGAAAACAGGCAGTTTTACTGCGAAAGCAATGATGATAAGGAAGAAAATGGCTGTTGCCGGCATGATGGACTGCACCATCGCCTTGCCGCCCGTGGCGATGTCTATCATGCTCAGACTGCCCGTGGTGAAGTAGAGGCTGAGGATGCCGGCAAGCATAAAGGCACTGCCGAACAGGGTATATACCACGTATTTGATGGCGGAGTATTCTTTTCTCCCCGCCCCCCAGATGCTGATGAGAAAATACATCGGGATAATCTCAATCTCCCAGAAGATGAAGAAGAGCAGGAGGTCCAGGGAGAGGAAAACACCCAGGATGCTGGTCTCAAGTAGGAGGAGCCAGGCGAAGTACTCCCTCGGTCTGAGGTGAATCTTCCACGAGATAAGGACGGATAGAAAGCCCAGGAAGGCGGTGAGCAGAGCCAGCGGCAGGCTTAAGCCATCCACGCCCAGATGATAGTGTGCTTTGAGCGCCGGTATCCAGAGTATTTTCTCCTCAAACTGGATGAGCCCCGCCGCCGCAGATGAGCGGTCAAAGCTGAGGAAGACGATAAAGGCTAAGATAAACGGCACCGCGGTGAAAACTGCCGCCAGCCATTTGATTTTCTTCTCTGACAGCGCCGGGATAAAGGCAATCAGGATTGCCCCCGCCGCCGGTAGCCAGAGTATCCAGCTTAAGTAGTTAAAGTCCACCTGTGCCCGCTCCTTTACCCGAAGAAATAAATCACCAGAATAATCGCCAGGATGCCCGCACCAATGAATAGCCCGTAGAGTTGCAGTTGACCCGTCTGCACCCGCCTCAAGGTTTTCCCGGCGCCTACGGCACCATTGGCGATGCCGTTCACTGAGCCATCAATTATCTGGACGTCAATCTCCTGCAGGTAGCCGAAGAAATTGTTGACCAGAACATTGCGCACGATGATATTCTCATAGAGCTCATCAAACCAGTACTTGCGGGAGAAGGCGATGTAGAACGGTTTGAACATCTTGCCGATTTTCTCTGCGGAAACTATCTTCCTGCTGTACATGGCGTATGCCAGGAAGATGCCGCCGATGGCAAAGAGGAGGGAGAGCCAGGGCAGGGGATGGGTCAGGATGCCGAAGAAGCCTTCCAGAAAGCCTTTCGTCTCACCATGGCCCAGGAAGGCGCCGAAGGCTCCGCTCACGCCCCACAGACCGGAGATGATGGATAGCACTGCCAGCACTCCCATGGGCAATATCATGACTTTAGGTGACTCATGGAGGTGAGGTGCGCCGTGTCCATGTCCGCCACCATGCCCGTGACTGCCATGAGCTTGCTGGTTGCCGCCGCGGTATTCCCCGCTGAAGGTCATAAAGAAAGCGCGGAAGATATAGAAGGCGGTCATAAATACGGTTATCATCGCCAGGAAGAAGATGATGCGCTGGTGGTCCCAGGCAAAGGCAAGGATTTCATCTTTGCTCCAGAAGCCAGATAAGGGCCAGATGCCGGCAAGGCTCAGCGCGGCAATGAAAAAGAAGCGGTAGGTCCAGGGCATATGTTTCTTCAGACCGCCCATCTGGCGCATGTCAAAAGTGCCTGTGGCATGGTTGACGCTTCCTGAGGCGAGGAACAGCAGAGCTTTGAAGAAGGCGTGGTTGAAGAGATGGAAGATGCCCACCGCCGCACCGCCTGCCGCCAGCCCCAGCATCATGTAGCCCAGCTGGCTGATGGTGGAATATGCCACCACGCGTTTGATATCGTTCATCACCAGACCCATTGAGGCGGCGAAGATGGCAGTGAAGCCGCCGATGATGGCAACAGTGGTCAGCGCCTGCTCGGAATGCTCAAAGAGCGGGAACATGCGGGCGACAAGAAAAACGCCGGCGGCAACCATCGTTGCGGCATGGATGAGGGCGCTGACAGGGGTAGGACCTTCCATGGCATCAGGCAACCAGACGTGGAGCGGGAATTGGGCTGATTTGCCCACCGCGCCGGCAAAGATGCCGATTGCCGCCCAGGTCAGCACGGTGCCTGCCAGCATGCCGGTGATGGCGAGTTCATGCAGTTCTTTAATGTCAAATGTGCCGGTATTCAGGAAGAGGACCAGAATGCCGGCAAGAAAACCGAAATCACCCAGCCTGGTGACGATGAACGCTTTTTTGGCGGCGTTTGCCGCAGACGGCTTGTGGAACCAGAAGCCGATGAGCAAATAAGAGCACAGCCCCACCAGCTCCCAGAAGACGAACATGAAGAGCAGGTTGTTCGCCATCACCAGCCCTATCATTGACGCCGTGAACAGGGACATCCAGGCGTAATAGCGGTGGTAGCCGGGGTCGCCATGCATGTAGCCCTGTGAATAAATCTGCACCATCAGGCTCACAATGGTCACCACGAGGAGCATGACCGCCGTGAGCGAGTCCATGATGAGACCGATTTGGATGGTGACCCCGTCCTCAATCACCACCCAGTTTATCGCCGGCACTTCCAGCTCATGGTGTGCTGACCCCATGACGGAGAAGAGTGCCCAGATTGACAGGATGAGTGAACCGGTCAGCGCCGTGATAAGAATGTATCCGGCAACCTTTGACTCCTTCCGCACGAATGGTCGGACAAAGAATGAAATGATGATAAATGAGAACAGCGGTAGTAAGAATATGAGCCAGATAAATTGGTGCGGCATTATATCTTCCTCAATATATCATCAATCACGTGTTTCTTATCGTCAGGCACCAGAATGGAATAGCTGGTGAGCTCCTGTCCTATCGGAAAGCCTGAGGCGGGCATAATTCGGGTGGGAATGCCCTCTCCTTCAAAAAGCTCTTTCCACATCTCGGCGAGCATCAAGTTCGGCGCTTTTTTAATTTCTACCCACATGTTCTTTTCTTGCAGATGAGGTTCTCACCTCGCTCCTTTTATCAGTCTTGATTTTTGCGTTGCTCCGGTTAAGCCAGGGCTGTGCCCAGATAGAAGGGCCAGATGATGATGCCCAGTATAATCTTCCACCACACCAGATGGGCGTAGCCAATGGTAAATAGCCAGCCGGCAAACCAGAAAGCGCCCGCAAAACTACCCGATTTCATGTTTTCCCTTTCTTTCTTTCATTACTCTCAGGGCTTTCTCAAGCTACCACTTTAATAAGTTAATCTTGGTAATATCTATGTCCTCAATGCCGCGGTAGATGGCGAGGATGATAGCAACACCCACCGCCACCTCAGCCGCCGCCACGACGATGATGAAAATCGCAAATACCTGCCCGGTGAGCAGGGTCGGCACGATGTAGCGGGAGAAAGCCACCATAGTGATATTGACCGCATTGAGCATGAGCTCCAGGCACATCAGGATGATGATGGCATTGCGCTTGGTCAGCACACCATACAGCCCGATGCTGAAAACGATTGCGGACAGGACTAAATAATGCTCCAGCCCGATGCTCATTTTTACTTTTCCTTTTCCCTCGCCAGGACGATGGCGCCAATCACGGCAGAAAGAAGCAGGACTGCCGCCATCTCCACTACCAGCAAAAAGCCATCACTGCCCAGCAGTTTTTGCGCCAGGATGGATGTGGTGGGTGCTGCTGGTGCCGTGGTGGCGATTTGCCACGGTGTTCTGGTCAATGCAAAAGCCGCAACTGCAAAAAACAGCACGGCAATGATGAAAGCCGGTATCCGCAACTGGTTGCTTGGGTTGCCCTGCCGGATTTCACGGGTCATCATTATGCCCAGGATAATCAAAACGGATATGGCGCCGACATAGATAAGCACCTGCACTGCGGCAAGGAAGTCAGCACTGAGGGTGACATAAAGCCCGGCGACGGCGATAAAGCCCATGATGAGCGCTAGTGCGGCATGGAAAACATTCCTCAGCACCACCACGCCCAGCGCTGATATGATGGCAACTATCGCCATTATCCAGAAAGAAACCGCCAGTGCCATTACTTCTTCTCCCAGATTTTTTCCAGAAGCAGGGTCTGTTTCGGCAGTTTTGCCGCCCGCTCCGGGTAAAAATAGCCGCTGACTTCGCGGTCAGGGGTTTCCATCATCGCCTCTTTCGTCTCTACCAGCTCGCCGCGACGGTACCTAGCCTTCTCAATGCCCCGCCCGAAGTAAAGCGCAGAATAGGGACAGGCTTCCACACATAAGCCGCACTGGATACAGTAGCCTGTGTCCACCTCATATTCTTCAACCTTGTATTTGTTATCGGGCAGGCTGGCTGAAGTGACAATTCTGATGGCACCCTGGGGACAGGTCTTGGCGCAGGTGGCACAGCCGGTACACCGCGTCTGGCTCCAGACCAGCCCCACCCCGCGTATTCTCCGTGAAGGGTTAAGCCTCTGCTCAGGATACTGGGCGGTTACCGGGTGGCGGAACAGGTGCTTGATGGTAACCACCATGCCCTTCATGATTCCTGAGCCGAAAAACTTAGACTTCAACTCTGCCCCATCCTACTTTAAATAATCGCGCCCACAGGGTAATCAAAATCACTGCCAGGGCGAAGTTTATTACTATCATCAGCCAGGACATCGCCATCGGTATTGCCAGCACCTGGATTGCGGTGAAGAGCAGATTGAGCAATGCCAGTGGAAAAAGCACCTTCCAGGCAAGCGCCATGAGCTGGTCTATCCTCACACGCGGGAGGGTGGTCCGTACCCAGACCATCAGGAAGAACACTGCCATCACCTTGATGACAAACCAGAGCCACGGCGGCAGGAAAGGACCTCTCCAGCCACCCAGGAAAAGCGTGGTGATGATGCAGGAAAGTGCCAGGGCTTCCGCATACTCCACCAGATAGAACATGGCGAACTTCATGCCTGAGTACTCTGTATGGAAACCGGCAACAATCTCTGAGTCTGCTTCCAGCAGGTCAAAGGGACTGCGGTTGATTTCCGCTGACCCGGCAAGGAAGAAGATGATGAAGCCCAGCGGCTGTAATAAAATAAATGGAATGGTCTGGCTGACCACTATCTGGTTTAGCGAAAGCGAACCGGCGATGAGCACCACGCTGGCGATGGAAAGCACAAGCGGCACCTCGTAGCTTACCACCACTGCCACATCGCGCATCGCGCCCAGCAGGGAATACTTGTTGCTTGAGCTCCACCCCGCCATGAAGATGCCCACTGCGGTTACTGAGCTTACCGCCGCCACATAAAGGATGCCGATGTTCAGGTCAGCAAGTAGCGCTCCGTTCTGGAAAGGGATGACCGCAAATATCATCAGCGCCGGCGTGAAAGCCACCGCGGGCGCCAGCCAGTACACCAGCTTATCCGCTTTGTTCGGGATAATATCTTCTTTCAATAATACCTTTATGGCGTCAGCTACCGGCTGGAGCACGCCGAAGGGACCCGTCCGGTTCGGCCCCAGCCTTGCCTGCATCCGCGCCATGGCTCGGCGCTCGGTGTAAATGAACGCCATGACCATCCCCACCACGAAGGCGAGGATGATGATGGTGAAAACCAGCCAGTGCCACCAGAAGCCGCCCGGCCAGTCAGGCGGCAGGGCCTGAAAACTTATTGCATTTAACACTAGCGGTCTACCTCACCCATACAGATGTCAATACTACCAAATATGAGAATGGCATCCGCTATCTTCCAGCCGAGCACCATCTCGCGCAGGGCGGTGAGATTGATGAGGCTGGGTGCCCTGATGTGTAGGCGGTACGGCGCGATGGAATTGTCTGACACCAGGTAGAAGCCCAGCTCGCCTTTGGGCACCTCAATGTGGGTGTAGGTCTCGCCTGCGGGCGGACGGATAAGATGAGGCACCTGCGCCCGCACCGGACCGGCGGGCAGTTGCTCCATCGCCTGCTTGATGATGCGTACGCTCTGGCGCATCTCTTCCACGCGCACGCGGTAGCGGTCATAGCTATCGCCAGTTTCCCCCGTAGGAATGTCAAACTCAAACCGGTCGTAGCCAGAATAGGGGTCGGCTTTGCGGATATCCCATTTCACGCCGCTGGCGCGCAGTACCGGACCACTCGCCCCGATATTTATCGCGGTTTCCTTGGTGAGGATGCCCACACCTTTGGCGCGGGCAATGAGGATTTCATTCTCTTTCAGGAGCTGTTCATATTCCTCAATCCAGCGCGGCATCTCATCTACAAACTTCTTCAGCGCCGGCAGAAACTCCTCCGGGACATCCTGGCTCAGCCCGCCGATACGCATGAAATTATAGGTCAGCCTCTGCCCGGAGACCATCTCCAGTAAATCCAGAATCTTCTCTCTTTCCCGAATCATGTAGAGGATGGGTGTCATGAATGCCCCGGCATCATTCAGGAAAGCTCCGACGGCGATTAAATGGCTGGCAATGCGCTGAAGCTCAGCAAGGATGACGCGAAGATACATGGCGCGCTCCGGCACAGTAATCCCGGCAAGCTTCTCCACCGCAAGGCAATAGCCCAGATTGTTCGCCATGGAGGAAAGGTAATCAAGACGGTCCGTGAGAGGAATGAAACCGGTATACGTCCGCTCTTCAGCCAGCTTCTCAACACCACGGTGCAAATAGCCAAAGACCGGCTCCAGGTCAACAATCACCTCACCGTCCAGCGTTGCCCGCATGCGGAACACGCCGTGCGTGCTCGGGTGCGCCGGTCCGATGTTGACTGCAAACGGTTCCGTCTTCAGTGCCATCAGGCTAGGTAGTCCTTTCTCAGCGGGTGCCCCTGGAAGCCTTCCCACAGGACAATCCGCTTCAGGTTTGGGTGCCCTTCAAATGTGATGCCTAAAAGGTCATATATCTCCCGCTCCTGCAGGTCAGCCGCCTGCCACAATCTCACCACTGACGGCAGGACGGGCTTCTCCCGCGCACAGCGGGTCTTCAGTACCAGGCTGTGGTTGTGGTCTATTGAAGTCAAATGGTAGACCGCTTCAAAATAATCATAGTAGTCCACGGCAGTGACGCTCGTGAGGTAGTTGAACTTGTATTCCGGGGCATCTTTCAGGAAGGTGGCAATCTCCAAAAGAGACTCTGGTTTGACCAGAATAAACTGTGGTTTGGCATCAATGATGCTCTCAGGGAATTTCTCCCTCAGTTTGCCTGCAATTTCTGTGCCAGAGAGAACTACAGTCATGCCTGACTACTTTTCATTAAGCTTTCTTTAGCGATTTTTTTCTGCAAAAGCCGTATACCGTAAAGCAAATTCTCAGGACGGGGTGGGCACCCGGGAACATACACGTCCACCGGAATGATGCGGTTATATCCGGGCACCACCGAGTATGACGAACGGAAAATGCCACCGCTCACGGCGCAGGCGCCCATGGCAATGACCCATTTGGGCTCCGGCATCTGGTCATAGATGCGCTTCACGTTTGGTGCCATCTTCCAGGTCAGGGTGCCGGCGGTAATCATCAGGTCTGCCTGGCGTGGTGAAGCGCGGATAATCTCCATGCCGAAGCGGGAAATGTCAAACCGTGAACCGGCAGTGGTGATAAATTCAAAAGCACAGCACGCCGGGAAACATACCGTCGTCCACAATGATGAGCGCCGCGCCCAGTTGATGGCAGCGTCAACCGTGGTCAGCAGAACATTCTTTTTCAGCTCTTCATCAAGCCATTTATCCCGGTCAGGAATAGGTTGCTGAGCGCTCGCCTTCAGGTTTTCAATTACGGCGCCTTCAGCGCGGTCTAGTTCCGCTTCTGAATAGACAAGTGCTCGCGGTTTGCTTACTTCCATTCCAGGACTCTCTTTCCCCAGGCATACAGATAGCCAACCGTGATGATGGCAATCAACACGATGATGGCTATAAGACCGGTGAATCCCAGCTTTCTGAGACCCACTGCCCACGGATAAATGAAGACTACCAGGACGTCAAGAGCCAGAAAAACAAGCGCATAATAATAGTAGCGGAAGTTAAACTGCACCCAGGACTTCCCGATGGTTTCCATGCCGCATTCAAAGGCGTTGCCCTTCACCGGGTTGGGTTTCTGGGGGATGACTTTGATGAAGCGGAGCGTCACGGGCAGAAGAATAGCAGTGGCAGAAAAAAGGATAGCAACAATTAAGAACAGTCCGATTGAGCCGAACTCTGCTATCACTAACGCCCCTCGCTTATCGGTTACATAGTATATCATAGCGTTTTTTTAAAACGCAAGTAATACCGCGGGCACTTTTTTCTATTGATTTGCTGGGCTTTTCTGGGGCAAATCAGCATAGCGCTTATTTCCGGCGTCAGTCATTCTTTCTACTTTTTCTTTTTCCCGTTCCTCCTGATGAGTCTGGCTGGAGCCGCGGCATCACTGCCATCATGTTCTCACTTAACGTTTGTGGTCTGGCGCTTGCCGGCGCCCTATGCCGGTAAGCAAGGGAAAACCTGAGGCGAGTCTTCATTGACAATCCTCAGCACAGTCAGTTAAACTCATCTGAAAGCAGTTTCACAAGGAGCTTCATGGCCAGGCGACCCCTGTTTTTTTATGGCTGGTATGTGGTAATCACTGGCGCCATCACCATGGCTCTTGCTTATGGCATCAGGCACACCTTTTCCGTTTTCTTTCCTCCCATTCTTGATGAGTTCGGCTGGAGCCGCGGCAGCACTGCCTTTATTTACTCCCTGAACCTCGTGGTCTATGGTATTCTGGGTCCTCTTACCGGCTCGCTTGCTGACCGCTGGAAGCCGCGCACGCTATCACTCATCGGCTTTGTGGTTCTTTCCTTCGCCACGGCTGGCTGTGCGCTGGCACAAGAACTGTGGCATTTCTATGTGCTTTACGGCTTGCTGGTACCGCTGGGGACTTCTTTCGTTGGCTGGCCTATTATTGCGCCGGCGCTCACCAACTGGTTCGTCAAGAGAAGGGGAATGGCACTGGGATTAGGGCAGATGGGAGGCGGTATGGGATTTGTCTATGGCATCTTCGTCACTTTTGTCATCTCCCAGATAGGCTGGCGCTACACCTATGTCGTGCTGGCAGGGATTCTTCTGGTGGTTCTGTTGCCTCTTCAGCGCCTGTTCTTTCACTATCGCCCGGAAGATAAGGGAATGAAAGCCTACGGTGCGGAAGAATTGCTCCTTATGAGCAGAACCATGGAAACAGCCGGCGCGCATGACTGGACGTTCAGACAGGCGGTAAAGACGCCAAGGCTCTGGCTCCTCGTGATATCGCAGTCTTTCTACTGGGGACTGGGGTGTTACCTCGTTCTGGCACATCAGGTCAGATTTGCTGAAGATGTGGGTTACACCAGCACCTTTGCCGCTTCTATCTTAGCCCTCTTTGGCGTCTGCATGACTGCCGGGCAGTTTCTGGGATTTCTTTCTGACCGCATCGGGCGGGAGATGACGGTCAGCCTGGCAAGCATGTCTGCTATCATTGCCATCATTGCTCTGCTTCTGGTAAAGGATACATCTCAGCCGTGGCTTCTCTATCTTTACGCGGTCGGTCTGGGCTTGGGCGCGGGGGTCTACTCACCAACCATCGTCGCTGGTGCGGCGGATATTTTTCACGGCAAGCACTTTGGAGCCATTGCCGGACTCCTGCTCACCGGCATGGGAATGGGTGGGATTATTGGGCCCTGGCTGGGGGGCTATATTTATGATGTCACCGGGAGCTATAGCCTCGCCTTTTTCCTCTGCATTGGCTTTTTCTTTTTGTCCTGCATCGTTTTCTGGCTTGCCGCGCCGCGGCATGCCCATAAGATTATATTGAAAGCCTGAGGCGAGCTCTGATTGACAATGTGACGGCATTCAGCTAAACTCACCTGAAAGCTTCCTTCAAGGAGTCTCATGGTCAAACGACCGTTATTTTTTTATGGCTGGGTAATCGTCGGCATCGGCGTCATCAGCACCGTCCTTATCTATGGTACCAGGCACTCCTTCTCTATTTTCTTCCCTCATATCTTGGCTGAGTTTGGTTGGAACCGCGGTGACACCGCCTTCATGTTCTCACTGAATTTGTTCGTCTATGGACTTGTGTCGCCATTCGCTGGTAGCCTGGGCGACCGCTGGAAAGCCAAGTGGGTGGTCCTCATTGGCTCAGTGGTCCTCGTCCTGGCGCTGGCTGGTTGCGCCTTCGCCAGCGAGCTGTGGCATTTCTACCTGCTCTTCGGCTTTCTGGTGCCCGCAGGCACCTCTTTCAGCGGCTGGCCACTCCTCGGTCCCACGCTGGCAAAATGGTTTACTGAAAGACGCGGACTGGCACTTGGCATAGGGCAATCTGGCTCAGGACTGGCTTACGTCATGTACGGCATATTCGCTGATTTTCTCATTACTCACCTGGGGTGGCGCTTTGCTTATCTTGTTTTTGCTGGCATTCTGGCGGCAGTGCTGGTGCCGGTCTACCTTTTTCTTTTTTATTCCCGTCCGGAAGACAAAAGATTGAAGTCTTACGGCGGTGATGCTGCGCTTGTGCTCCCTACTTCAGACAAGATGGCTCAAAGTGATGGAGGCTGGACACTGGCAAGAGCGCTTAAGACCCGTCAGCTCTGGCTGATGGCTCTTTCACAGTTCCTTTTCTGGGGTATCGCCAGCTATCTGGTCTTGGCGCACCAGGTGAAATTTGCTCTGGAAGCCGGCTATACTAGCACCTTTGCCGCCTTCATTTATTCCCTCTTTGGTGTCTTTATGTCTCTGGGACTTTTGAGCGGGTTTATCTCAGACCGGCTTGGTCGTGAATGGACGATGACGCTGTCAGTCCTGCTTCCACTCGTTGCTTTTCTGGCTCTGCTTTCTGTACATGATGCTTCTCAGCCGTGGCTGCTTTATGTGTTTGCCATCGGTGATGGTTTTGGCGCAGGGCTCTCCCTGCCGACCTTTAACGCAAGTCTGGCGGACATGTATCACGGAAAACACTTTGGGGCAATTGTGGGCATTACCCTCGCCGGCTTCGGCACCGGTGGAGTCATCGGACCGTGGCTGGGCGGCTATATCTATGACCGCACCGGTAGCTATACCTCAGCATTTATATTCAGTATCGTCTGTCTCGTTCTCTCCCTCATCGTCTTCTGGCTTGCCGCTCCCCGCCACGCCGCCAGGTTGAGAGCACGCCCTTTAGTTTGAATTGTCTTCGTTGACAATAAGTTCACCTGTTCTGTAGACTGGAAAGGTCAGGACTGGCTGGCTCTGGAGATTCCCATGATGATAGAAGATATTGCGCAGGAACTGGCACATCTGATTAAAAGCGCCCGCGCTGACTATGCTGAAGCGCGGGTTGAAGAAAGCCAGTCAACTCAGATTAGCTATCGCGGCCGTGAGCTGGAGTCCGTCAATCGGTCATCAGCCATCGGTGGTAACGTGCGGGCATTTGTCAATGGCGGCTGGGGCTTTGTCAGCTTCAATGATTTTAGCCGGCTGGCGGCGCGCGTTGAGGCGGCAGTGTCACAGGCGCGCTTTGTCGGCAAGGGAAAAAGCCGGCTGGCGGAAGTTGCGCCGGTGGTTGACACCGTCCCTGCCGCTGATAACAACCCGCTCGCTATCCCCCTGGTGACAAAGAAACAGACCCTTGACGAATACAACGATATCATCTGGCGCACCCCGCAGATTCAGACGTCAACCATCAGCTACGGCGATGGCTATAAAAAGACTGTCTTCGTCAGTTCAGGTGGCAGTTTTATCGTTCAGGAGAGGGCAGACATCACTCTGCGCGTGTCCGCCATTGCGGCAAAAGAAGGGGATGTCCAGCAGGCGGGATTGAGCCTTGGTAGCCGCGGTGACTTTAAGGCTATCAATAACATTCATAAACAGATAGCGGAGATGGCGCAGAATGCCGTGATGCTCCTCTCCGCCCCTAAAGTAAAAGGCGGAGAATACACCGTCATCCTTGACCCGGTGCTCGCCGGGGTTTTTGTCCATGAAGCCTTCGGTCATCTTTCTGAGTCTGACTTCATCTATGAAAACGAGCGCCTGCAGAAGCTCATGGTGCTGGGCACTCAGTTCGGCGGCGACCATCTGAACATTGTGGATACGGCAGCCCTGCCGGGAATGCGCGGTAGCTATAAGTATGATGATGAAGGTGTGCCCGCCACGAAGACCTATCTCATCAGAGAGGGGAAACTGGTGGGGAGGCTTCATTCCCGTGAGACCGCCGCCGCCATGGGAGAAAACCCCACCGCCAACGCCCGCGCTCTCAGCTACCGTTATCCGCCCATCGTGCGCATGAGCAATACCTATATTGAGCCGGGCACCGTCACATTCGCTGATATGCTTGCGGACATTAAAGAAGGCATTTATGCCAAGAACTGGTACGGCGGCATGACCAGCATGGAGATGTTCACCTTCTCGGCAGGGGAAGCTTACATGATTCGTAACGGGAAGGTAGCTGAGGCAATACGTCCGGTCATGCTCACCGGAAATGTGTTCACTACATTGAAAAATATAGACGCCATCGGCAATGACCTTGACATGAACCAGGGTGGAGGCTGTGGCAAGGGGGAACAGATGCCTCTGCCCGTGTCCAATGGCAGTCCCCACATCCGTATCCGCCGCTGTCTGGTGGGAGGAAAATAGTGGAAGAAATCTTAGCGCAGGCAAGAAAAGAGGCTGAGGAGGCAGAAGTCTTCCTTGTTTCCTCTGAGGAGACGGAGGCCAAGTTTGAAGCCAACCGGCTCAAGCACCTTCAGACCAAACAGCGGACGAACATTGCCCTGCGCATTATAAAAGATGGCAGGATTGGCTATGCCACGGCGACCGACCTCAGTGACCCGGAGAGCTTGATTGCCAGTGCGGTGGAAACCGCCCGGTTCGGCATGGTGGCAAAATTCCGGTTCCCTTCAGCAAGCTCTTACCCGCAGGTCAGCATCTATGACTCTTCAGTGAAAGCCTTCACCACTGAGAAAATGATTGCGCTCGGCGAAGAGCTTATCTCATTGGTGCTGGGGCATACGGCAGACCTGGTCTGTGATGCCGGAGTGACGAAAGGCGTAGTATCAATCAATCTTCTGAATTCCCGTGGCGGCAGGGCACACTATGAAAAGACGTTTTTCAGCCTCGGTCTGGAAGGGAATCTGGTTAGAGGCAAGGATATGCTCTTTGTGGGGGAAAGCCAGAGCTCCTGCCACCCGGACATCCGCGCAAAAAACATCGCTAAGATAGTCATTGAACAGCTGGAGCTGGCAAAAAATCGCGCCTCCGCACCGACCAAATCGCTTCCGGTCATCTTCACTCCCAATGGCGTCGGCGGCGCACTGGTCATGCCGCTCATGGTAGCCTTCAATGGAAAAGTGGTTCTGGAGGGCGCCTCACCCATCGGCAACAGGCTGGGTCAGCAGGTCTTTGATAAGAAACTATCGCTGTGGGATGACCCCACCGTTTTCTTCCGACCAAGCAGTCGCCCCTGTGATGATGAAGGCGTCCCCAGCCAGCGCACGCCGCTCATTGAAAACGGGGTCGTCATGAATTTCCTCTACGACCTGCAGACCGCGGCGCTGGCAGGTAAAGAAAGCACCGGTAGCGGTAGCCGGGCACGTGGCGGGCAACCCGCTCCGTCACCTTCTGCCTTCGTCATTGCGCCCGGGGACGTTTCATTTGAAGAGATGGTTGCAGACGTTAAAGAGGGGCTGGTGGTTGAACAGCTCATGGGCGCGGAGCAGGGGAACATCCTGGGTGGCGATTTCAGCGGCAATGTCCTCCTGGGATATAAAATTGAGAACGGAAAGACTGTGGGCAGGGTGAAGGATACCGTGGTCTCCGGGAATGTCTATCAGGTGCTGAAAGAGGTTGCGGCGGTAGGGAAGGAAGCAAAGTGGGTGGGGAGTTTCATCCAGACGCCGCACATTTACTGCCCCAGCCTGTCAGTGGCAAGCAAAGGGTAGCCCCCATTTAATCCGGTCATTCTGAGCGTACCGTAGAATCTCAGAGAAAGTGGTCCGGTCTTTCACAGTTTTCTTTTCGTTGTTATATAATGTAAAAGAATTAACGCATAATTACCCTGAAGTGAGGTTTACATAATGAAAGGTCTGGTTAAACTCAGTGCCCGCCCCAAGCTCAATGTGCCCAATATGCTTGCCGTCTGGCCCGGCATCGGCAACGTGGCGTTGATTGTGGCGAACTACCTGGAAAAAAAGCTCAGCATGAAAGAGCTCGGGGAGATTGAGGCGTCCCAGTTCTTTGACCCCATCGGCGTGCTGGTCAAAAACAGCGTGGTTGAAGCGCCCCAGTTCCCGCGCAATAAGTTCTATTACTGGAAAAACAAACCCGGCGCCAGTGACCTCATCTTGTTCATCGGTGAAGACCAGCCGGTGTCCAAAGGGTATGAGCTGGCAAACTGCGTCCTTGACATCGCGGAGAGGTTCCAGGCGAAGCGCATCTATACCTGCGCCGCGGCGATGACCCGCATCCACCACACTGAGACACCCGGGGTCATTGGCGTAGGCACCAATCCTTACGTCACCAAAAGCTTATGGAATTACAACCTCATCCCGGCAACCAATCTGCAGATTGCCGGCCTCAATGGGTTGCTCCTCGGCGTGGCGAAGGAAAGAGAAATGGAAGGAGTGTGCCTCCTCGGCGAGGTGCCCATGTACGCCTCACGCATCCAGAACCCCATGGCCGCCCTAGCCGTGCTCAAGGTCCTTTCCCTGATGCTGGAAATTGACATTGACCTTGATGAGCTGACTCAGCTTGCCGCGGACGCCAGAGACAAGATGAAGCAAATGGCGGCTCAAGCCATGGGCGAATACATTGACTACTTCACCGAGCCACTGTGGGAGCGCGAGGGAGAAGAGGAAGAGTATGAAGATGATGAAGGTGAAGATGGCGGGGAGAATGGCGGCAACGGCGGCAACGGCGAGCTTTAGATGAACCGGATGGAGATATGATTACCGGCACAAAAATCAGACTGCGCAAGAAAAAACTTTCCGATGCCAGAAACGACTACACCTGGCAGAGCACGTCAGAGCTGGCAAAACTTGATGCCGCCCCTGTCCTCACCATGCCTTTCTCTCAGTATATCATTGACTACATCAGCGAGCTTCAGTTCCCCACCCCTGACCGCCGCGTTTTTGCCATAGAGACACTTGATGGCAGGCACATCGGCAATTGCGTCTATTACCACATTGACAGCGTCAAAGGCGAAGCAGAAATTGGCATCATGCTTGGCGACCGCGCTTTCTGGGACAAGGGCTACGGCACTGATGCCATCAAGACGCTTGTTGACTATATCTTCACCCACACCCGGCTCAACCGGCTTTATCTCAAGACGCTTGACTGGAACAAGCGCGCCCAGCGCACCTTTGCCAAGTGCGGTTTCACTCCCTGCGGACAGATGACCAGGAATGAATATAACTTCATTTTAATGGAGCTCCTGCGGCACCAGTGGGCGGAGAAAAAACGCCTTGAGACTGCGTCTGCCGTGGACGGGCAACGTGTCTGAGATAACCATTGCGCCGGTGGCATGGCGGGAAGACAGGGTGCGCCTCCTTGACCAGACGAAACTGCCCCAGGCGGAGGTCTACCTTGAGCTTGAAGATTACCATGACGTTGCCCTCGCCATCGTGGAGATGAAGGTGCGCGGCGCACCGGCAATCGGCGTGGCAGGTGCCTACGGCATCGCCCTCGGTGCGCTCCAGATAATGGCTGAGACGAAGCGCGAGTTCCTGACAAAATTGGAAGATGTCTTCACCACCATCGGCAATACCCGCCCCACCGCCCGCAACCTTTTCCACGCCATTGAGCGCATGCGTGAAGCGGCGGAAAAAGCGGGAGACATTGCTGAGTTAAGAGGCGCGCTCGTTGACGAAGCAAAAGCCATCCACCGCGATGAAGCAGAAGCCTCCCGCAAATTGAGCGGCCACGGCGCGGAACTACTCAAGAACGGCGATACCGTCCTCACCCACTGCAACACCGGTCCACTGGCGACCGCTGGCTACGGCACGGCGCTGGGCGTTATCATCCACGCCCACCAGCAGGGCAAGAAAATAAAAGTCCTTGCCACTGAGACCCGCCCCCTCCTCCAGGGAGCGCGCCTCACCGCGTGGGAGCTGAAGAAAATGAGCATCCCCTTTACCCTCATTACTGATACCATGGCGGGGTATTTTATGAGCCAGGGCAAGGTAAGCTGTGTCATCGTGGGAGCCGACCGCATTGCGGCGAATGGCGATGTGGCGAACAAGATTGGCACCTATACCCTCGCCGTGCTGGCTAAAGAGCACGGCGTCCCGTTTTACGTGGCGGCGCCCACCTCCACCTTTGACCTCTCTCTTCCCTCCGGCGACCGCATACCCATTGAAAGGCGCAGTCCGGATGAAGTCACTCACATTCAGGGCATGCCCATTGCTCCAGCAGGCACAGACGCGGAGAATCCCGCTTTTGATGTCACTCCCCACCGCCTCATCAGTGCTATCATCACGGAGAAGGGCGTGAGGAGGGAGTTTTAAGGAGCGTGTGCTATGGAGACTAACGTTCTTTACTACGGCGATAATCTGGAAATCCTGCGGAAATATATTCCGGACAACTCAATGGACCTAATCTACCTTGACCCGCCGTTCAACAGCAAGGCAACCTATTTCTCTACAAAGAGCAATCTGGTGAACCCGGCTGTTGACAGGTGGCTGAGCAAGGCCCTCGTGCAGGGTCTGAAATGAAGGAGGTAAAAAAATGGCTATTGACCAATCCATCGAAAGGCGTCTTGTCCGGCTGCGTATCTGGAATATTGTTGTTGGAGTAATCCTGG